>ERZ1034962.26-NODE-26-length-92931-cov-150.058659_pt1 | contig 92931 bp, 127 predicted proteins | sample MGYA00520696_ERZ1034962 | MGnify/ENA primary metagenome ERZ1034962 (study PRJEB33766, sample SAMN09781770) | gut metagenome | biome: gut microbiome | host: Homo sapiens | place: Madagascar | study: EMG produced TPA metagenomics assembly of the PRJNA485056 data...
CCCCCAATTTTCAACTTTTTCAAAAAAGCCGCCCTGTCACTTGACAAGGCGGCCGGCGCAGTGATATATTGACGATAGGAAAAGGGCGCTGCCGATAGACGGTTGACCCGAAAGTTAATTACTCATAAAGAAGTAACCGCTTCATTTGGTCGTGAGGGCGGTTACTTCTTTTTTATAGGCCGCTAAAAAAAGGCCGATAATGCCAACGACTAAAAGTCCCGTCTGTATCAAGTCGGAATATGTAACCATTGGACAGCCCCCCTTTCCGTAGATCAGAGAGCAGAAGCAGCCCCCTGTCAGGGAGCCAACCGCCTACCGTTTCTGGCAGCGCCGCGATTATTCTATCAATCGCGATGTTTTTTTGTCAATTTTCAAACTGGCTTTGTGTGCCGCATATTATTTCTGGGCAAAAAGCCGCGCGCTGCGATCTTGCAGCGCGCGGCTCTTGTATTTTGCCTATTTCGCTTTGATATAGGCCGCAGCTCCGTCAAAAGTGATGGTTGGAAGCGTTGCTTGCACGTAGTACAAAATGGGGTCTCCACTACTATTCACGCTCAAGCGCAGATACAAAATGCCAGTCAAATACTCAAAATAAGCGGTTGTGCCATACGGCGTGGAAATATTTGCAATCGGGTTAATCTGCTCAAATCCGACGTCTGTGTCGTTGAGCATCCATATCGTTGTTCTGGACTGCCAATTCGTGTTGTATTGAATGTCGAGGACCATAATGACACCGTTAGCGGCAAGTATTCTTTGGGCATAATTTGTTGAAATTGTGTAATTTTTTGCCGTGCCGCCGAGCGTCTTTGTGTAATAGGCTATCACTTGCGTGTTTGGGGCAGAAACGAACACATATTCGTCTTTAATTTTTGTAACAAGCGAAATATTCGTTGTTGGTGGTGTAAACTCAGTCCACGTGTCCCAGTCCAGCGTGTTTTTGCTCATGTAACTATACGTTGAACTAGTCGAAGCGATAACACAATCACCAGCGTCCATGAATCTCATTCCGCTCGTTCCGGATAACGAAAATGTATGCTTAGATTCAATCTGGTTTGCTTGCTGATCTAGCACGTAGATTGATACGCTATAGCTATTATTTCCTCCGGTTCCGTATGCGAAGAAGTACTTTCCTTGCACCTCATTGTAAAACCACCGATCCGATCCGGAAGAATACGCCGAATCATACATTCCTCCCGTTGAGAGCGAAATCGTTTGCGCCACTGTAAAGCCGCTCGATATGCTGTCCGCTGACATCTTCCACAGTTTCAAGGTCGCTGTATATCCGGAAACATTACACGAAGTCCCATATAGTGAATTGCCGACTTGAACGATTCCGGCATTAACTGTCAAATTGCCATACGGCGCAGGAACTGTTCCAGTAAACCAGCTTTTGAAATCTTCACTGTACACCGCATATGTCGCCGTGCTGCTGTTTCTGGTTAGCACATAGTACTTTCCGATATAGTAAATCTCTGTAAGGTCGGAGGAACTTGTAACATCGCCCGTGGTTTCCCAAGCGTCTTCCCAGTTTTTCTTGTAAGCGATTCTCACATAGCTCCCGGTCGAGTACGGCCACAGATAATATCCATTGAGAAATTTAAGGTTTCCAAAGGAATAACCGTAGTTTGCGCTCAATGGTGTTGTTGACTTCCATGTGGCCGCAAGTGCGGAATCGAGTCGTTCACTAGCGTACTCATTCAATAGCGGGTAAGCGTTGGTGTCAATCGCGCTTCCGTCACACGCCAGCCATTCGTCCCCGAGATCGTCCCTCGTCGTCACTCGAATATCGCCGACTTGGTAGCTTCCGCTACCCCCCCCCGATTTCCAATATTAGGGTTTAGAATCATGAGTTTTTCCTCCTTGGTTTAGCCGCCTCTGGCTTCTATTGCAGTTTGAATAGCATCCCATACGAGACGTGATTACTGTAGTAGTTATACGCAGAGAAGTTAAAGTACAGCTTTCCATTATAAAATCCGTAAGCTGCCTGTTTTGTTCCCGACGGAGAATATGCATACGGCCAGTCCGAAAGCGCTGAATACGATGTCCCGCCCGGTTGCTGATAATATCCTCTTTGAGTATATCCGTCCGCAAATGTTAAGTTCTGCCCTTTAATGCTAAACCTGATTACCCAAGTATTCATGGAAAAATAGCTTGACGAGCTACCGTAATAATTATTATACGTGAGCATCAAAAGGAAGTTGCCATCCTCATAATTGAAGTACAGACTGCTCATGGTAGACTGCGCTTCCTTGTGGTCGTAGAGGGTTAAATTACCCCCCCCCCATTTTTCCTGTAAATGGTATTGTAAATCATATTTTTTCTCCTTAACTTAATTATCCAAAAGCACCAGTCGGGCCGAGGAATATATAGCTATGGCCACTTGGAAGGATGACTGGTGTTGCATACTTATATCCATGAATGTTCAAAACATTGGTATATGAATTAGCCATCTTCTTCACTATTGACAATAGCTTCCATTGGGAACTTGATGTCGTTGTCGCATCCCATATTATTTGTGCCTCTTGACATGTATTGCTCAGATAGACCAATACTGTACCCGCCGGAAATTCGGCCCATTCATTTCCAGTCGAAAGGTCTGGAACTTCAACACCTTGACTGTTCAACGCATTTATCCACACGCCAGCTGTTCCATCTGTCGTAACCGCAGACACAAATGCGCTTGGCGCTGTATTCGCAGTTCCAACGACTTTGAATCCAGCACTACTTGTAAATGTCTTTCCGGCCATTACGTCGGACGCTGTGGCGTTTCCATATTTATTCGCATAAATTGGAGTAATAATACGGCCGCCTTGCCTTGCGAGTATATCCCCTCCTATAAAAATCGACGTTGCGACAACCGTGTTACCGCCGTAGGTAGATTGGCTTACTGTTGCCATCTGCGGAATTTGTGGCTTTATATTCTCCCATTCATCTCCGCTCTTGATTTCCGTCACCGTTCCGCTTATCAAATTCCCGTTCGCGTCATACGCGGTTACGCCTTCGGGCATATCATCCTTTGTAACCGTGGACTTAGAGAGGTCTACCCCCCCCCGTATGGTAAATAGTGGAATTGTGTATCATGTCTCGTTCATCCTTTTCTCAATACTCTTTTGCCAAGGTTAAGCTAGTTGCAATATGTTTCACAGGTACTCCGTTCTGCGTTGATTGAATTTCCAGCGTACCCCCGTCCGCTCCCAACTTAACAATTATCGGAAATTGCCCAACAAAGACTGTTTGCGGAAGTTGCGAAGTCGGGATAATCGCAAGTTTGTTCGCTCCAGAAAGCGTCTCGTTCCCGTAGACAATTACAGTATCTGCCCCGTCCACCAACGCAATCCCGTCTAGTTTTGTCTCTGACGTTTCCTGTAGATCGAGAGTTTTTAGGTATTGAAGTTGCGTTTGCGCTGGTTTGATGTTGGCTATGACTGTAACGCGTTTTAACCCGTCATAACCGCTATCTGGTTTAATTACCGTCCTTCCGTTTGTTGTTATTTGGGACGTCTTTGATTGCAGGTTGCCCCCCATGATTTGTAAATAATGGAATTTTGAATCATCTCGTTCTCCCTTCTCGATTAGACAACGCTGTTGTCCTTGTGTAGCCAATATGTCGTATTAGCCGATGCATCGTCTTGGTAGGTTCCTCCTGTATTTGCAAATATCTCAGCCAAACATTTCTCTCCAACAGTCTCTGCATCGCCAATGCTTGGGATTCGATAGGGGATTGTGTATTCATCCGATTTTTCAGCGGACACTTTAATGTTGGAGCAGTCTTTGAACATCGCCGTGTAACACTGTTTAGGAAGATTTGTTGCTGCCAGTACTGGAATGGTGGACATATAGCTGCAACCAAAAAACATTCCAAAGTAACAGTTTTCAGACAGAACGGGACTTGTGAGTCTTGGGGAGTTAATAAGCTGTTGTTTAATAAACATACAAGCAAAGCAGGAATTGTCCATTGGCGGATGGCCACCGGATTCGTATGTTTCGTAATCTAATAATGTCTCAACGCTTCCTTCACAAGACATGCGCATTCCTTGTATTGGACTCATAATGTTGAAATGCGAATCACCAAGGTTCTGCTCGCCGGTAATTACCGTGTTGTTCTTCCCACGAAAGAATATCCTGTATTGCCCATTGGACAGGGCTGCTCTTGTGTTTGCTCCATTATACTCTTGCCAAGTAATTGCATCTGTAGAAACTTCCATCGTCCCATTCCATCCCGGATTTGTAAAACCAACAAGAAAAACATTTGGAGCGTAAAACGTCAAATACGAATTTTCTTTCTTCTTCCTATCAATCACATTATAAATCATATTCAATCCACCTTTCATTGGGAGATAGACTTAATCGCCTATCTCCCAATCATCCTTAACTAATTACCGTCTGATAAGTCACATACACACTGATAGCCGCATTAGGCACAGTCTCAGCAGTAAATGTCAGGCTGTTAGCCGCTTGACCAGTGCATTGAATACCAGCATCATTGTATACGGTCATAGACGCAACTGCGGGCATCGGGATAATAAGCTGCTTAGACTCATCAGCAAGAATGCCAGATACTGTGACTGTCTGCGTCTTTGCGGTGGAGTTCCATCCAGCAACGGTGAGGGTAACAAGAGTGGCATGAGGGGCGTATTGGTCGACGTATTTTTTTGATACAATATCCCCATCATTTGTCGGCGTAAAATTAACTTTTCCGGCCAACAGGTAGCCCAGATACACACTAGCCGTCGTGCCATATCCCAAATACAGTTTTTTATTGGCACCATCCACGCCCATAAGAGCTTTGTTGTCGCTAACGCTTCCAATGCCAATATCATGTCCACTTGTCATAATGGCTGTATCACCATATTTACTGGTAATCTGCCCATCACTTAAAAGCGTGATAGCACCTGTCAGGTCTCCACCGCTCAATTGCAGATACCGTGCATCCGCCTCTGCCTGCGTCATTCCTCCGGCAGCCGGAGTTCCGGCCTCCCATGAGCCGGTCGTTTCGTTATATGTCAGAACCTGGCCGTTTGCTTTTGTGGTCGGGTCTGTGATTTTCTCGTCCAGATCAGTCTTGCGGACTGCGTCATCGTCTGCGGTCGGCGCGCCGACGTTCGTGATGCGCTGGCTCCCCATGTCGAGCGCGCCCGTCATCGTTTTCGATCCGTCAAGGCGCAGGAATTTGTTCGCCGCCTCGTTTGCCGTCGCGACGAAACCATCCGGATAGCTCAGCGCTTCCTCTGTCTCGCTCACATTGCGGATGGCGTTTGCAACCTTCGTCAGGTCGATGTCGTTCGTCATATATTCAGCCATAATTAGAAGCTCACCCCATTCGCAGAAGGTACGGTCTGCCATTCGGCATTCCCGTTCGAGTTGACGCGGAGAAATTTCCCTGCGTCAGATTTTGTAGGTGTCGTTATTTCGATGGTTCCAACGTCGGAAGCGGTGAGCGCGTCGATTGCCGCCCATACACCGCCGGACGTGACCGGGTTTCCGCTGTCTTTTGTCGGCGTGGAATCAAACGTGAGTTTGTTCTGCTTCGCGTCCACGTCTTTTTTTCGCGGCACAGACAGGTCATTTGTATACCGTCCAAGGTTCTTCGGCACGACGGTCTCCTCCTCTCGTAGTTAGGCAGAATCCCCCGCCCGCCTGTGGCGGGCGGACGGGGGATCTCGTGAAATCTTCTGGCTATCTCAGCCAAGGACAACGGCGCGGTAAGTTCCGGCCGCGAGCGTGCCGGCAGAAGCCGTGTCATTGATGACGATAGTGATGTCGTGCGAGGTCGGATTGACCGTGACGTCGGCAATGACCATCTCGCCGGAAGCCGCCTCGAAGAGCTGGACGATGATGCCGTCAGCAGAGACGCCGTGCGTGTTGGCCGGGATCGACCATGTGAACGCGCCGCCGGCAGCAGTCAGCGAGCTGTTCGTCGCGGAGTACTTCTTCGCGATGTACGGAACGTCCTGCCACTTCGGAGCCGTGCCGGCGCCGCCGGAAACGAGCATCTGGTCGGCAGTGCCGGCCTCAGTCGGGGCGAAGAACGCTGGGGTCTTCGTCGCGGTGCCGTTCAGCGTGATGGTGTCCTTCGTCGCGCCCTCGTCGATTCCGGCAAGCTTCGTCTGCTCGGTCTTGGAGTACTGCGTGTAGGTCTCGCCGGCGCCGATGTCGTCCTGAGTGAGAACGACAACGCCCTTCTTGCCGTTGACGCTGTTGACGTCAGACGGGTTGCAGAGAACGTAGGTCGTGCCGGACCAGCGGTACTGCTGGTTCAGGTGCGCATCGCCTTCCGGACCGACAATGACGTAAATCTTGTCAGTTTCCGGAGTAAGCGCGTCGCCGCCGGCAGTCTTGGACAGCCAGCCGGCCGCCAGAGCCGTGTCGCCGACAACATATGCATCGACAACGTCGTCAACGTAGCTCGGGAGCTGGGAAGACGGGATGAGGCCCTTGTCATCGAGGGTCGCAATGCCGTTCGCCTTGCCCTTCTCAGAGGCCGGGATCTTCGCGTCGATCTGCGCCTGAGCATCGCTGGTGAGGCCGGTGATGTACTGAGCGCCGACAATCTCGACAGACTCCGCAGCGGTAATATGGCCGGCAGCGTCAACCGTGATCTTGGAAACGTGCGTCGCATCGCCGTAAGCACCGGCCGCAGCGCCGGAGAACTTATGGCCGACCGTGATCGTCTTGGAAGTCTTGTCGCCCTTGACCTGCATCCACTTGTCGCCGGAGGCGATAGCAAACGTGTCGGTCTTGGCAGTGGCCGCGATCTCAACAGCCTCGGCGTTGCCCTCGACCTCGGTCGTGTCATTGGCACTCTGCTTCGCGGTGTTGATGTTCGAGAACGCGAACTGGTTGACCTCGCCGCCCTCCTGCGCGGCCTTAACAGCCGTATCAAGCGCCTTGATAGCCTGCTCGAGCGTCATGCCGGCAGTGACGGTGCCGCCCTCGACCTCGGTATAGCCCGTCAGCGTGAGCGCAACAACGTTCGTGGTGGTGACGTTGCCGGCCTCATCAAGGCCGGTAATAACGGCACCGGCAGTGCTGTCCTGCTTGTACAGGACACCGACCGGCTGCCAGCTGAAACCGGTCTGGCCTGTGCGCTTGGCATACTGGTAGACGACGCCGTCGGCAGAGTTGGTGTAGACCTGCCAGCTCTTCGGATTCGCCGGAGCCGTCGCAAGCGGGTGCAGAATTGCATTCTGCAGCTCATTCATGTTCAGGTTCAGGTTCGTGAGAAATTTGGACATATTGTTTCCTCCTCCGATTGTTTCGGACTTGTATTTGACTCCGGCTGCTGCCGGTTGTCATCTAAAATCTACAGATTTAGTTCAGGTATGCGCTCCCGCTGAAATCTGCCGTAAATGTAATGACAACATTGTTCTTGTCCGGGTAGTTTATTTCCCCGACCACTGCTGTTCCGGCAGAATCGACAACCGTCACAGACGGGTATTTGTTGAGGTTGTGGTTGATCCTCCACACGTTGCTCGCAGTCGCCTGATTGAACACATAAGTTCCGGCTCCGAGCTTGTTGTCGACATATTCCGCGTCAACCGCGCCGATGTTTTCCCGCGCGGTTTTCTTCTGCTCATCACTCAGGATCTGCGGGACAACCAAAACTGCATCTGCAATGCTGATGCCGCCGCTTCCGCTTCCGCTTGTCGCTGTCATCGCTCCGCTGACCGCACCCCATTCGCACTGGAATGCCGTCAGCGTTGTGTCTTCTTCAAACGTGATTTCCCCGATCGGGCCGTTGTAGTCGACAATATAGCGCTCTCCGAACTGGGTTGCGTCCATTTTGGTTTCGTCATTGAATGTCACGGTGAACGGCGACGAGGAAATCATGAATGCCGTAAAAACAAGCGGATAGTCAAAGCCCTCGATCTCCTGCGAAAATTGCGATGCAATATTAGCCCGAACCATTGGCAGAGAGTCTGTGCCGCCGGGGAACGTGGACTCTACAGGAATATTGCAGATTGCGTTTCGCTCCATCCTTCTTCCTCCTTTTTTCAAAAAAGATATGTGAAAAAGTCGGAGCTTGCGTTTCGTCTGTTATTTCCTTGCTCCGCCCTGTTTTCCGGCGCTTGATACCCGGCGCTTATTACCGGGCGTCTGCTGCGTTCATTGCCTCAATAATTCCAATGAAATTTCCGCGCTCACTGCCAAGCCGCTTGCTGAGATTGTTCAGCGCAACCACGCGCTCGCGCGTCACATAAGGCGATCCCTTGTCGTAAGCCTCTGCAAATCTGCGGGCGACCATCTCCCTGTGCCCCGCACACAGGCGCGGGTAAATCGCAAGAATCTCATCGCCGATCTCTGTCATTTTTGCAAACGCGCGCTTGTCGAGAAGCTCACCCTCTTTGTAGTTGCAGTTGAGCGCTTCCCTTTCTTCGTCCGTCAGCCCGTCGATTACAATCAGCCAACGGTTATCAATCAGCCATCTTGTTCTCTCGTCCAGAATACGGCTGAGGTCGTTTTTCGGAATGTAGAAGCTCCCGCTCTTTCCGACGATGCGGCCATACATGCCCTGCTCCCCGAAAAGCTGGACGTTATCGTCCGAAACCTCTGCCTGCCAGAGAAAATGCACCTTGTCCGAATCGGTCGAAACCTGATAAATCTGCGGGCGCCCAAGCTGATTGATCTGCTCCTGAAGCGCGCGCATCTGCGCCATAAGGCTTGCGTTCTGCTCGCGCAGAGCGTCCAGTTCAGCGTCGCTTTGTTTCTTGACGTCTGCTTCAGCCGAAACAGCGTCCGCAGAAAAAACCGCCGTCTCGCCTTTGAGGCTTTCGTCGAGGTCTGTCAGCGGGACGATTCTCTCGTCTTTATCGTCCTTTTTTACGCCGAAAATATCGGAAACTTCGACTTCGTAGGCATCCTTCATTTTCTCTTCGTTAAGGCGGTCAACATTTGCAATGATTTCCTCTACTCTCTTTTGTGCCGCTGCTTCTTCCGCCTTTTTGGCCTCTTTGGCCGCGCGCATTTTGGCCGCGCGGGCAGCCTTTTCCTCGTCAGTCATTGGTTTGCGTGCCATATCGGTTCCCATCCTTTCATTCTTTTCCCGACGTGTTGCATGTGCTCAGATTGTTCAGTTATTACGCCCGGCCACCGGAGCTGCACCGGTGCTTTCCTGTCTCAGGCCGGGATGTAGGGGCGCTCGCAAGCGCCCCTATTGAGCCAGTGACTTTCTTGCTTTAATCAGATCGGCGAGAATGTTGCAACGCGGCTGGCAAAAACTGCCACAATATCAAGCGCGATCGTGAGATTGATGCCAATCTCGAAGTTCGCCGTGCGCGTCGGGTCAATCTCGATAGAGATCGGCGTGTCGCGGTTGTAGCAAACTGTCATGGGCTTGTAGCCGCGGCCGGCCATCATCCAGATGCGGTCGCTCGGAAGCAGCGTCGCGGGAGCGGTGTTCTGCGTACCAGGAACAATCGCGTCACGCAGCGGCATAAGGCGGACGCCAAGGAACTCGCCCAGCAGGCCGGAGCGATTGTACTCGGAGCCGAGGAGCATCGCGAGCGCGGCGTCCATGTTGACATTGCTCGAGCCGGTCGCCTGCGTCGGGAGGACGCGGGACAGCGGAACCATGGAGCCTGTGGCGAAAATATCGCCAATCGTGGTGTTGTTGAGCGTCGCAAGCTTGTTGGCCGCAGTCATCCAGTTCGTGTTGTTGAACGTGTACTGCATGTTGGTCGGAATCAGCTGCGCGTTGGTAGACGCCTTGATGATCGACTCCGTCCACATCGCCATAGTCTTCGAGTACATGCCGGCGGCAATATTCGCAAAGAACGCGCCGAAGTCCATCCCGTTGCCGACAAGCTGCGTCCACTTGGCAACAATCTGCGCCGACTTCGGCTGCGGATTGAGCGTGATGGTGTCAGAATAAAGGCGGTTGCTCGGAACGCTGAGCGTGGCGCCCCAGGACGAATCCTGAAAGACAGGAATATCGTTGGACTGGATGTTTTTGACGTAGGTCTCTCCGAATCCGACCTCGACGGTCTCGGCAAATGCGCCGACAGCCTCGGAATACGTCGCCGGAAGAATCGGCTGGACAACCTCTTCATAAATGCCCTGAAGGACAGCATAGAAGCTCGAGTTGCCGAAGAACCGCTGGCCCTGACGCTTGAACTCGTCGAAGTTTTCCGGAGCGCGGGCGCCGGAGAACTCGCAGCACTTCTTTGCAGCATACAGAAGGTGCTCCTGCTGGAACTGCTCGTTCAGCTGATTGTACTGAGAGTTTGTCATGATGCTCTGATAGCCGGACTTGCTGCCGTTCAGAGCCAGCGCCATTGCGTCTTTGCCGCGGCCTGCGTGCTCGTAGGCGAGCATTCTGCCCTTGGCAACAAAAGCGGCGCGGGACTTGTTGTTGTCCTGAACTTCGTTCGCATTCACGCGAAACGCGCTCTGGGACACGCTGTTGAGGGTAATACGATTAGCCATGTGTGTTTTCCACTCCTTCCTTTGTTGCTGCTCAGGCCACAACGTGCTTGGCGATCACATCGACATAACCAAAGCTCGAGCGCGTGCCCTGTGTGAAGTTCCCCTGTCCATCCAGCTCAAAGTAAATCGAGCCGTTGGCGGCAGGAATCTCGCTTGTGGGGACAAGCATGCCGTCCGCGATGGTCATGTACTTGTTCGTGCCGATGGTTCCCTCGACGTTGCCGATGCCGAAGCGGTATCTGCGGTCGCCGGTGAAGTCAATCTTCGTGAATGTGCCGTCGCGGCCGGCCGGAACAGGAAGGCCAAGCGTGTTGACGCCCACAGCGTACTCAGCGCCGGTCACGGGGTCGACAATCAGATTCCAGTCATACGTGTTGCAGGCGTAGATGACGGTCGAAATCTTGGCGTCAGCCGTTGCCTTTTCCATGTACCACGCGTTCTCATTCTTGAGATTCTGAGCGCTGTAGCCCTCGCAGGGCAGATTCTCTCCGCGCACGCACAGGAAGCCCGCCGAGCAAACATCGTCGGCGCCGTCGGTCTGGAAGCGTCCGGTCACGTTGGCAAGGTCATTGCGCTTATCGTTGGAAACACGGGACTCAAACGCAGTGTTTTTGATATATGCCATTGATTTTCACTCCTTCGTTATTATTCAATTCCCCACGTCGCGAGCAGTCCTTCGACAGTTCCGTCGTCCGGGTTCTGCTGCTTGTGAAGCGCGTTGTACGCAAGCGTCGTTTTCTTCTCCGCGGCAGCCTTTTTGTCAAGCTCCATGACAGCGGCCGCACATTTGGCGAGAACCGCATCGCGGACTTTTTCTCCGCCGATCCACTTGCCCTCACCGTCGAGAGAGTTTGTGTAAACGCCATTCTCAATGTCGGCCTGAATGCTGGAAATCTCCGAATCCTCGATCTTGTCGTCGCGATTTGCGTTGAATGCAGCCAGAGTCTCTTTTGCGATCTTCCCGGCCTCTTTTACGCGGCGGGCACACTCAGCATTGGTCATTGCGGTGATCGTGCTGTTGGCGTTTTCAAGATCCTGCTTTGCCTTGGCGAGCTCGGCGTTGACTGTGACAAGCTCGGAGTTTATCTTTCCGGTGAACTCGTCCATGTCGAACTCAATGCTGCAATCGTCCGTGAGCGTGATGACCGCGTTCGCGCAAATAGCCTCCATCTTTTCCGGGACGACCGTGACGTCGCCGGAATTAAATGTATAGCGGAACATCTTACCTTCCGCATTCATGAGGCAAACGCGAGTGCAGTCTTCAAACTCCGCGCCGCCGAGAACCGTGTAGCCATTAAACCGCTTCTGTGTCTCGGCGATCATCGACTTGTTGAATGCCTTCAATTTGCTTTTCACTCCTTTTGATTTCTTTTCGAGTTGCGGCTCGTTTTGGGGATTGCTGTTTTGCGCCAGATAAGCAGCCGCCTTGAGCTTGGCATTTTTATATTCATCGCTCAGCGCTGCAAGCGCTTTGATATTCGCTCCGGGAATCGCAGGCGCAACGCCATCCCCGAGCACTGTCACACCAAGGCCGTTCCAGGCGGTAAAAACATCAATTTCCCCGTCTTTGTGTTCCTCGGTTATATCCGTTTCTGCCGAAACCTCCATTGTTCCGGCTCTGACGATCTTATTCACGAGCTCCGGTGCATAAAACTCCCAGAGCTTTCCTTTGGCAATCAGCCACTTTTCACCGTTTTCTTCGGTGATTTTGAAGTCGGACTTATCGTCAGAAAGTGCTCCGACAATTCGTTCGGCCGTTCCTCCCATGAAGGAACGTCTCGTTTTCCCTGTCGCGGGATCTCTGACCTCTTCCATGTTGTGTCCGTCTCCGACTCTGTTGCCTACATATGCGCAAAGAATCGGCTGCCCGACAAACGAGAGATAATTTGCTTCTAAATTGCGATAGTCCCATCCGTTCCGGTTAAGCCCCTCCCGCATGACGCGGAGTTCAACGCCAAACTCGTACTCGTTCAGCCTTTGCAGGACTTTCAGCGTGCCGTTCAGTTTGACCTTGCCCGCTTCTTTCGTCTTCAGCTGCATCGGCATTGTCAGATTCTCCCTTCCATCTGGTGCGCAACCCAGTTGTCAAAGCTGGATTCGCTTACGCGCATATCCCACATCGACCATTGCTCGACAATCGCTGTGTAGCTCTGGCTGTTTTTGAGCATCAATTCCTCTACAAGCAGCTGCATCGGGCGCAGCTCAGCGTTGTCCGCTGCCGAATGGAACGCCTCAAGTGCTGCCGAAATCCGCTCCAAAACGTCGATGATGATCTCATACGCCTTGTCCATGTCCTCAATCGGCTCTGTAAGCTCCGGTGTCGCCGGATACATTACTTCCAGATGCCGTTCGTGGAGCATATCGCCGAACTTATCAAACAGTCCCGGCATTTCATGCGCCATTTTGTGAATGGAATCGCTTGTGTGTACCATGCCGGTGTGGATGTAAACCCACTCCTTTACCGTGTCGAGAAAACGTGCCGCATTCTGGTACGCTTCAACAACATCACGAGCGCGGCCTTTGATAACTGCAAATTCCGGGCGATCCCAGTTGAAGAACTCCCTTGCTTTCACGCTTTCACCCTCCTTCCTTTCGTTGAAAAGTCGCAAAAAACCTTACTTGCCCTGATCGAGGTCCTGTTCCTGCCCTTCGGACGTAATTCCCTCGCTGCGCGGCCGACCCGGCTGCGGCGGCAGTCCGGATTCGCCCTGCTTGGCCGAATACGACGACACAAGCGGGATTCTCTTGTCCAGAACGCCGCTTTCCATAATTGCTGCCGATGCGCTTAAATCGTCAAAAATGGAACGACCGCGCAGGGCGTTGTACATCATCGTGTCCGGCAAGATCCCGAGCGTCATGCTTTCTCGCATTTCTTTCCGCATTTGCTCATCTTCTGCCAGCGAGCCGAACATTTTGAACTCAAAGTCATATCTGAGGCCGATTGACCGGATTAGGCTGTTCATCATGCGCTCCGTGCAGTCATAAATCCGCTTAGCGAACTGGCTTTCGATCATGAAACTCACCGTTGCCATGGCCGCACGAGCCTCGCTGTCAGTCGGAAGAATTGCGCTCAATCCGGCCTTTGCAATCGCGAAGCTGTATCCGTCTGCCGCAATGGACGTCGCGTTTGGTGCTTCGGATAGCTGCTGTAGTTTGATGTTTTCAAACGGCGCAGCGTAAATTCCGATTCCGGTCGTGTCCGTTGCCGCAAGCATTTGATAAAACAGGTTCTCGAAAAACTTTCTTCCGGCCGGGGATAGCTTGTAGCTGTCCTCGTTTGTTGCTCCGTTGTCGTCCCTGTATGGAATTTCGCCCGTAACCATAGAGACAAGCGGGTTCTGCGTCAGATTGATCTGAATGTCTTCGTACTGTGCAACGTCTGCCATCGAAAGCATCAGACCGGTAAACGGAGACGCCACAACGCGGTCTACATCGTCAATTTCGAAGCACCAGACGCGTTCCGGAGGCAGCGACACCCAGTAAAACCAGCGTCCGTTTTGCTCGAATACATCCGGATTTCCTGCTGCATTTTCGCGAACCGAGCCGAATACGACCCTCCCGCGCCCTTGCGGTCTTGCCGAATCCACGAAGTCGGAAACATATGGCGCAAACAAGTCTCCATACTGTCTCCAATCCGTTCCGGGCTGCATGAAATACATCATGTCGAAGCTGACCGTGTACTTTGACTTGTTGTTGAAGCCGATAATTTTGCACCAGTCCTGCGGCAGCTGCTGCGCAAACGCGTAGCTGACTGCACTGTGCGTTTTATCGACCGATTTTTGCACGGTGTAGAAGACCTTTCCCTCTCGCCCTGCCTGCCCGGCCGCCATATGCGCCAGTTCTGCCGGCCTGATCTCCTCTGCAAGCTTGTATGCAATCCGCCAGTCGCGCCAGAAGTCGTCTTTTTTCTCGTCTCCATCTTCCAGATACTTCGGCTGAATATACCAGTGATAGGTGAGTAGGTCTTGATACTCTTTTGTGATTTTCCGGAACGGATAAGCCGTCCAGACTAAGGCCTCGGCCACCTCGCGAAGCGGCTTTTCGTTGCCGCCCGCATCCCTGAGCATATCCGCGACCTCAGACCGGTTGTAATCAACCGGATAAGACGAAATATGTTTGACGCGGTTGTTCTGGATCATTGGCATATTGGCATACGCCTTTGAATACGCGCCATAAAGAGAGTCCATCGGAAGATCGGCATACTGCGTCGCTACGCTTCGGAACTGCGAGAAAAATTCAGAATAGCTCTGGCAGGAAATCGCGTTTTTGATGCTTTCTGTTGCCATGCGTTATCCCGCCTCCCTTTTGATTCTCTCTCGTTCTGCTTCGAGTTCTTTTTGGAACGCTGTCAGAAATCTTCCTGCCGTTTCCGCTACTTCCGGTTCATTTTCTTTCAGCCACTCGGCTGTTATCCTGTCTCCGCAGTCAAGGAGCCATTCCAGTTCCGGCCTGTTCAGCCGCTTCATTTCCTCGCCGGAAATCGCCGGCGCGTTTGGTATCCCATCCTGGGTGTAAACCAGAATATATTTTCCGGGTCGAATGTAATGAAAACGCTGTTTTTCTGCCGACTTTCGGGTTTCTGCGTTGTCCGGCATCGCAAACAAGCGATATTTTTGCTGGATCATCGACGGTTTCCTCCTCTGCGGCCTACCATCGTTCTGGGAGCCGGATGATACGCAGCCGCAGTGTCTTCCTCGATTCCTTCTCCATCGAAAACCTTTTTCCACTCAGAGTCGCTTCGCTGACTATTGATAAGCTCTTCGTGCTCAAGGTAATCTGCAACACGCAGCGCATATTTGGTAGCTGACCACTTATCACGCTGAATCCGGTTCGAGATTCGCACCTCTTTAATTCCGTATCCGGCCGCTTTTGTTTTCAGGTTTGAAACCTGACCGCAAAAATCTCGCGTATGCAGGTACGGAACAGCGATCTGGCCGTCTATCGAGTCATCTTTGATGCGGTGCAGCGCTTTGTAAGCCTTGACCCCGTCAAAGATGTTGTTAATAAGCAGGCTGACATTGCCTTGCTCCCATTCACGCTGTGCGTACTGGATCATCTGTGTGTCGGAATCGTGCGTTCCGCCAAGGCCGCCAGTCGCGCGAATTGGATAGATGCACGGAATCGCGCCCCGAAGCTCGATTTCCGCCTTGTCGTGGTTGATGCAGCACAGCGGCGGCATTCCATCGCCGAGATCCTTGTGCAGCTCCTCGACAACCGCAGTTCCGTACTGGTTTGCGTCTATTGCGAGGTAAGTTACATGCTCGCTGTCTGCAAGGCAGAACCGGCGCCAGCGATCCTTTAGCCGTTTTGCCTGTGTGAGTGCGTCCTTGGGCGGCGGCTCGTCGATCATGTAGACAAATGACTTCATATATTTGTTGGCTTGATACGCGTCCGATTTCTTTTCAAGCTTTAATACGGACGTTGCGCATTTGGCATTCGCAGAACCGTCTACATAGCTGACGTCGTAGCCGATGACGTAAATAACGTCCGGGTTCCCGCAATGGCGGTTCTCCATGCATGTCAGATTTTTGCTTTCCGTCAGCAAACTGTCCCGGATAACCGGATTCTCGCTCGTTCCCGTCCATACGCCGCAGCACTCTCGGAGGAACGCCTCTGCTGTGTTCTGCACGCGAAGATCCTCGTAATACTTGGCGTCGCGGATTCCGGAAAGGACTGCAACCTCCCACGGAACGTCGATGGCAAACGAGTTTTTCCCATCAACCATTCGATTAAACGCTTCTTTTCGATATTCGAACGCCTGATTCTGCTGTGTTCCCGCGCTTGTGATATATATCTTCTGGTACAGCGGGAACGTCTTGTCCAGCGTCGTACCAACCTTGCGCTTCAGGCGAACCGTCGCGCTGACGGCCTGCGCGAATTTTTCGTGGTCAAACGCCTCGCCGCTTTCGGACTGCGCGCACTCCTCGGCGATAACCGAGTGCTTGTTTGAACCGCGGCGAACCGTGACTGAAAACTCGCTTCCATAGTCCGTATAAATTCGGAAACTGCCCTTGGCCTCGCTTCCGACGTGCCACATTTGCGCCAAAAGCGGATACCGCTCTTTGATTGCGTTGAATGCGTCCGCCGCAAGCTCAGCCGCCTGCTCCATTGTCGGAGCAAAATAACTTCGCTTCGTTCCCGGCCAGAGCGTACCGGTCAGCATGGAACCGAGAACGGTTGAGAACGTCTTGGTCAAGCCGCGCGGACCTGTGATAAAGCACGTCTCGTTTCGGACTTCTCCTCGAAGCATGACACGCTGGATCAGCTCTAGATCAAACTGCTTCTGGCCTTGCGTCCCCTCATCTAAGATGTCGAGGAAGATGTCCGGGAACATTCGAAAAAAGCCAATAAGAAGCGCCCACGCGCCCATGTTGTATTCAGAAAAATCAACCGGGCGAAACTCTTCAACGCTCTCCCATTTTTTCGTTTTTTTACTGTAGCGTTTTCCGCCCGGCATTTTTTCTCACCCTCTCGAGCGCCACCTTTTGTGCTCATGCGCCGTCCGGCGCATATGGCTTAGTCTTCTTTCATTGGCGGGATTGCGCCGATTGCTTCCATCGTGTCGCGCTCTTCCTTCGTTGACGCCTCGCGGAGCTGGCCGCCCGCATTGGTCAGCTGCGCCGATTTGGGCAGCCTTGTGAACTCTGGCGCAGAATTGTTGTTGCTCATTGTGTTAATAATTGAGAAAATCATGGCATCTACAACGTCGCAGCTGACGTCGTATTTGCGCATGATTGCCTTTGCAATCAGCGGCATCAGCTTTTCGCTTGCCATCGCGTCTCCGTACTGATCGACCATTCCAAGCTTTTCAAGCCCGACAATAATTGAATCAATCTGCGGTGTTTCGACCGGCTTACCGTCTCCGGCGCGCATACCCTCGCGCTCCATGATGACTTTGATGGAGTCGGCATATCTTTTGGCGCCGGCGCTGTCTCCGGCACTGATGCTCTTTTTCCATTCAAGCCGGTTGATTGCGATCTCTTGGAGCGCCATGTCAATACGCGGGCTGATCGCACCCTTGAACTCTGCCGCCTGCCTGCGGTAACTGTTTTCAAGCTCGTGCAGCTCAGAATCGGAGTATTCTGTGCTCTCTCCGTTTTCGTCGATCTTAGAGCCCCATTTCAGGCGAAGCCCCTTGACGTCTTCCAGAACAGCTGCGCTGCACTCCTGACCACAGCACGGGCAGATGATTGTGTCGTTTGCCATGCTTCCCCTCCAAAAGCGCATAAAAAAGCGGCACGTTTCCCAACTCAAAAGCAATTTGCTCTCGAGCACGGAAACGTGCCGCTTAAAGCGATTCCGCCAATTTATGGCGGTATGTATTTACTTTTCTCTTCTTAGCTTATCACCGTTTTTTTGTATTGTCAAACATTTGTTTATCCTCGTTATTTGGAGCCGGAACCCGATGCAGTGTTACCGGGATTTCGTCTTCCTGTGCGGCGTTGACAAACGTTGGTGCTACCCATTTCAGCACCAGTTTTCGTTCCTCGCTGCCGTCCTTTTTCCCAGTCCAGAAATTGTGCCAGTGCCCACGTCGCATATGCGGCCGCGGAGACGCATGGCCGGCCGATGCGTCACTTTCGTTTGCTTTCGCCCACCTGTCTGTGCTGCTGCGGTATGCTCGCACAGCGTTTCCAATCCGCACGCCAACATCCCATTTCCGGATTTCGGCATACCGATCTTTTACAGAAACCGACCGTCTCGTATGTGTCACTTGCTCGGGATTCGGCGTGATCTCCGCGTTTTGGGCGCACAGATACAGCACAATTTGCAGCGTCTGCTTGTAAAAGCGCGCCGAATCTGATCGGCGTTCTGATTCCTTGTCTAACACCCGCCGCAATTCCCTGTACCCTTCCGGCAGGTTGTCATGTGCCCTCGCACACGTCTCTTCAATGCTTTCTTCCAGTGTCCCTGCATCAATATAAACAGGAACACCCATCGTCTGCCCCTTCTCGGAAAGATACAGCAAGCGCAGCTCTCGTCCGCCCGTGTTGGTATCATACTCAAGATGAACAAACAGCCCGTGGTATACAGTGCCGCGAAGCGCAGTATCCGGTGCAAACTGGATATAAAAGCACGGATACGGAAGATTCAGGAGCGTTTCAGGCTCGAGCTTCAGATCGTCCGCCTGTTCAAAGAGCAATTCCTGCATTCCTTCGTCTATGACAAAAGCTTCTTTGCTGTGCCTCCACGGAGCCAGCGCCGCAACAATCTGTGCATCCTGAATTGAATCGAGGCGATTGTCAATCGTATCAGGTCGGCTGCCCATGGTTACAGACAGTGCCGCCCCGATTGGCGCATAGCACCAATCCGGCCACATTGGAAGCCCTGCCTGCCCCTTCTGTTCATGAAAACGCCCCATTTGTTCCCACGCCTTTGGGTATTTCGCCGACTCCCGCTTCAGAAGCGCCAGCGGCGGATATACGTCCGTGCTTTTGTTTGACTTCTTTGCCATTGTTCCACCACCTGTTTTTTTCTTTCGTCCCTATTCGTACATTCCATCCTTGTGACGTAAGCAGCCAAGCCCCGTTCCATACAGGGCTTGGCTGCCGCTATTTTTAACTTTCGAGTGCTTTTTGTGCTCTATCGCTTGCCGCATTCAGATGCGCCTCGATCACGCGGAGTGCCGGAAGATAGGACTCCTTCATCCGCTGCTGCTGCATCATGTCCGCGATTTCCGGGCTGGCCTGATCCGTTCCGTCGCCCTCGATTGTATCCAGAAGCATTGAAAGCACGCTGAGCGCCTCGTCGACAGATACTTGCAGGTCAAAGCACGCATTCTCATACCGTTTTTCCATCATTAAATCCTCCCTGCGGCAAAAGCGCCGATCTCAATTCTCTGTTTGTTTGCACGCTTCTCGCCGAGGAACTTCTTGACGAAGAATGCGCAGCCCTTTCCCGTGACCTTTGGCGTCTTACTGACGGTAACATGCCCGTCTGCGTGCGTGATGGCTGTCTCTTTGATCTCGAACAGGCCGAGCTCCATCGCGTACTGCGTCGGCATATTGTAGTCCGAGCCGCGCCGTTTGATGAGGTAGCCGTTGTCCCGCATCCACTGGAACAGACGTTGTTGCCCGATGTCTACGCCGTTCTGCTTGAGAATCTTTGCAAGTTCGCCGATGAGGATTGATGTTGATGACGCGCTGACCGCGTCCGCAAATAAGACTTTCGGCGCGTCGGCCTCGACCTTGGCTGCGAGTGCGAGCCGCTGCTCTTCGGCGTCAGCCAGAGCACGGAGCGCCGACGGGTAATCCTGCGGGAGGGCGAGCGAACTAGATTTCAAACTCTTCTCCATAGAATTGAATGCGTTAATGTACTTCACTTTCCACTCTAATGCGCGAGAACCCGTGAATCCCATTGCAAGCAGCGAGAATCCGTCTCTGTTCATAAGATACGCTCGTTGTTGGCGGTTGTACTTGTCCGGGATTTCCGTTTCGATAAACATCTCCCCAAAACTGGGGAGGTGTTCTTTTAATGCGTCAATGTCTCGAAGGACATGATCGTGCCGCTTCTCAAAATGAGCCGCAATATCCCTGCTGTTTGCCATTGGCTTGCCATTTTGTTCGATTGCCAAGGTAATTTCCGTTTTCATAAATTTTTCCTTTCTGGTTGACAGCAAGGAATCCTTCGGTTAAAGTAGATTTACCGCAAGGTTTCCTTGTGGCCTGAATGGAAACAGTCCGTAACTTGTCTAGGGTGGCGGGCTGTTTCTATTTGTCCAATTCCTTTTGCAAAAGCTCAATCCCGGCGATTATTGCATCCGTCCTTGTCGCGTTCATCTTATCAGCACAATTCTGAATCATTTTTGATTCTTCTTCGGAGATACGGATTGTAATTTTCCCGGTTCTTGGCTGTGCACCTTTCGGAGGACGACCAGTTTTCTCCGACAACACTCATCACCTCACTTTTGGTCGTGCTTTAATATTATATTATGCACGACCATATGTCAACCCCTATTTCGAAAAAAAGATGGCGCGGATCGAAAAATCGTCCGCGCCATCTTTTTTTATGCGTTCTTCTCGTCCTTCCGGCTCCCAACGCACGTTCCTTTCACCCAAACGTAGCACTCAAACGCATCGCACCACGCGAACTGGCCTCCTTCATATCTGTCGACATGCAGGTCGTCCGTGTTCAGCCTCGTGCAGTTCGCGCAGCGATGAAGTATCTGTTTTTCATTTTGCATGGAATGCCTCCCATATGTCGTCAAAGCACACCGGCACGGCCTCGCGCAGTTTGTCCAGCAGCATCAAGGCCACCTCCCGCATCTGCGGATGCGCCGCCTTGTCGCAGCGAAGCCTTAAAAAATGCCGCCATTCGCGGATGTTGGCAGTCATCACGAGTTCGGTCATCAGGCTGTTCGGCAGGACGGCGCGGGCTTCTTGCGGGGTGCAGCCGGCATTTAACATATCAAAATATGCTTTTTCTGCTTCCCTGCACGCCACCTCCCAGCTGCCATAAGCGGCGCTATGTCTGTCCAAAAACAACGGCTCAATTACCGTGATCTCGCTGCCGAATTTCTCGCTGCTGTAATTACAATATCTGGTACTGGACTGGCAGTTATGGACAACCACGCCATTTGCCACAAAGTTATGGTTTGGAGCTTCCATTGATATGTCATACACAGCTTCCACGCCAACCGGTTCAATGCTTAATATTTTATCCCGGAATACGCCAATTGTACCCGGCTTATGCCACAGGTTGTGACATTTGGGGCACAATACTTTCACGTTTTCAGGCACATTGTTTCTCGGGTTCTTATCAATGTGGTGGATTTCCAGATTCTCTTTCGTCCCACAGTTTTCGCATCGTTCTTTTGTGAATATACGATTTGCTTCTTGATATGCCCCGCTAACCGTCAGCGAGGAGCGATCTTTCTTGTACTGGCTGTTTTTGCTTCCAATCTTGGACTCTCTAAGTTTTTGCTTGACTTCTTCAGAAAACATTCCTTTGTATCCGTGACCAGGTCGGCGATTTGGGCGGGCAGACCAAGGCTTTTTAATTCCATATTTCTTAAACGCCTTATACAACGTCGCCTCGCAGCAACCAATCGTCTCTGCAGTTTCTTTTCGCGTGTGGTTTTCCTCAATATAATACCATCTAATCCAGTCTGGATTTTCCAGTAATTCAAACCCATTGGCCAAGACCTCCGCGCCTACCGACAACTCGAGTAGTGGAGTATACCCGCCAGGGGTTGCAATCCGATGATCTCCTGTACACTTTAGCATTCTGCCACTCTCTGTCCTCAACATAAACACAGGCTTTTCGCCCATGAAATGGATAGCTGTAATCTTGTTCTCAACAATTATTCTTGTTTCGGAATCCATGCTTCTCGCTTGGATGAGTTGCAAGCGCCCCTTTCTCTTTTTGTCGGTCTGCCAATCGAACAGTTCTTTGACGGTCCAACTTTTCTGTCCCATGCCCCGGATTACAGTGTCCCCTGTTACACAGTAACTCGCCATCCGGTGCCGCACGATCTCGTGCGACACGCCTCGGTCGCATGTAAATTTGGCCGTGATTGACGCGTGCTCCAACACGGCCTCGTGTCCTCGCTTGATGATCCCGGTGATAAATTTTTCCGCCGTCCCATCCGCGATTTTGTCCTCCGACTTGTAGCAGACGCGCCCGCATCGCTCCAAGTGCTGTAAAATCCCGTCCGTCGGCGTCATGATCTCAACGTTTGGCGTTACGATTCTCATTTAATTTGACCTCTCAATTTGTATTTTTCTTCGCTCAGCAACAGTGGTCTAAAACAGATAACAAGGAGCCGCCCGCAGGCAAATCGCCATGCCGTGGGCGGCTCCTTTTCCGGCCGGCCGGGGAAGTCAGCGGCCGTGGCAGCGCCAGCTGGAATCGAACCAACGATATGGGAGTCAAAGTCCCATGCCTTACCATTTGGCGATGGCGCTATGTGGTGGATCTTCTCGGGCTCGAACCGAGGGCCGGGCGGTTATGAGCCGCCTGCTCTGACCAACTGAGCTAAAGATCCCTATGGAGCTGATGACAGGATTCGAACCTGCGACCCGCTGCTTACAAGGCAGCTGCTCTGCCAACTGAGCTACACCAGCATTTGGGCCCGACTTAACGGATCGGACGTGATTGGCTCAAGCGCCCGATTGGCGCCGGCGCTCGGGACTTGCACCCGGAATCTCCATGCGGCAAACATGGTGTTCTGCTCTTTGAACTACGTCGGCATATTGCCCGTCTTTCCGGGCTGTCATGTGTTTTCCGGCTTTGCGCCTGCCTTCAACAAGACTTTAGGCTCAATCTTGCGGAACCCTCGTTGACTTGCTTTTTCTGCGACGAGCGTCGCAGTTGCCGGACATTTCAAGCAACGATGAACGAACCATACCGGATGGCGGCGGGCGTAGGATTCGAACCCACGAGAGCTTTCGCCCACAAACGCTTTCAAGGCGCCGTCCTTATGACCGCTTGGATAGCCCGCCGGATCGCCACACTGTCGCAGTGGCCGCGGCCTTGTTTCGCGTTTTGGAGACCTATCAAAACAAGAACAAAAAGAACCAGGTCTTTGGAGCGCGCGAGGAGAATCGAACTCCCGCCATCAGATTGGAAGTCTGAGGTTCTGCCCCTGAACTACGCGCGCATAAAAATCAGCGCTGCGGTGCTGCCCCGCTTTTGCCCTTCGGCGAATTTCCGCCGTGCTCGGTCTGGCCTCCCCGTTTCGGGGCGCCTGCGCTGTTGTTGTTTGGCTTATTCCGTCTCGGTTCTCTCGTCTGTCGAGCGTTCTGAACCGCTTTTGATGCTAAAGCGTTCTTTCTTCAGGCGGGCCGCTATCGCCCGATCCGTTTCAAACCGCTTATAGCAAGCGTCAATCGCCGCCTGCTGCTCCGGCGTCGGCTTCGGCGGTTTTGGTGCGCTTCGCGTCTTCGGATGCTCCGTGTGTTCCTCAACCCACGAAATGCCCGTTCCCGGAATCGAATAGGTTTTGCGAACCGTTCCGCGTGCCGTGTGTGTGACACGGAATCCCGGCCAGCCCCAGCTCCATCCAACGCCAGAATTGCTGAAATTAAGCCGGATTCCTCCGATTTTAACGCTTTTTCTGAATCTCAGGCCCATTGCATTTAACTCCCTTCAAACTCATATCTCATATTTAGATTTTAAGATTCTTGTCAAACGAATCTCGGATCTGCCTGCCAGTCCACATGTCTTCCCTCGTCTGTCGGCGGGTATAATATGCGGCCTGTCCCTTCGCACCAAGCTACGTATGTTTGCAGTTTCATTCTGTTTTTATGTGCAAGATCGGCAATCTGCGCGTCTGTCATTCCAGAAAAAACGCCCGATTTTCGTTTCTTTGGCCTTGTGTCTTCCCTTTTTGCCGGCCTGTAAGCTCTTCTTGCAGCCTGATATTCTCGCTGCTTCTTTTTTTTCTCGATTTGCAGGCATTCATCGCACCATATCCGGTAGCGAGCGCCGTTTGTGTTCGGCATTTCCTTCCCGCAGCCTCTGCAAATGAAGAACTCGGCCACATTATCCCTTTGGCATCCGCAGGAAACACGCTTTGCTGTCAGTCTGTAGGAAGGCAGAACAACCTCTTTCCCGCAATCACATACACATCGCCACATGTGGTAATCTTTGCTCTTTCCGGCGTACTCAAGAACTCGAACATGATCGATTTTCTGGTTCGTATAATCTTTTTTGTCCAAGTCCTAATTCTCCTTTGCCGATTTCTTCCGCGGGAGGCGCTTGACGCAGATCACGCAGCCGCACTTGTCGCATGTTATTTCCGCCGGAGCTGTGCAGCGGACTGTCCTACCGCGGTGACGGATCATAAGGCGGTTTCCCTCCGCCTCTCCGATCTTTCTCCCGCAGCGTCCGCACAGGATGTCGCAGCTTTCCCACGACACGCGCGTTGCCGTTTTTTGAGTCTCCACTACGAATCCTCCTTAAATACGACTACGATCCGCAATTCCGTCACGCGACTTGGCGTCTGTCGTCAGCCGCTTCAGATTGCCCGGTTGTGTCCAGACGCTCAAAGTGGTATTTCATGAGCCATCGCACGTCTCCTGCCCACCTTGCCGAGCCCGGACAATAAATTCCGGCAATTTGGTCAATCGTCTTTCCGGAATAGATTTTGCCGGAAATCAGCTCTCCAAAGTATGAAATTCCGTCTTCTTTGGTGGCAAACTTCATCCAGCGCCCACCGGAACCCATAAATCCGAAGAAATTGTTCGTGTTTGCGCACGCTTTCCCAAGTCCGCTTTCAAGGTTCGCCACTGATAATGCGAACAGGCCGTTGACTCCGTATTCTTCCTCAATCTCCGCAAACGCGGCTCCGCATCCATCAAGGCCAGACCCTTCTAGCAACGTGTTGAACTGCTCTTCTGTAAGCTCCGACACGATAAACGCGTCATATGTAAGATTGGGATTTGCCGCTTTTTTTGTTTCTGTCTGTCTCACAATCGTCCCTCCGGCCTGAGAAACGCTGACCATCGCAACGAGCGCGAGACTGATGATTCGTTCGATCAAAACACTTTCCTCCGTTTTTTCTCTTTTTTAGCCCGGCTGCGCAGCGGAAGGTGGAACGCTGCCGGTCTCTGTATTATATCAGGTCAGATGTCCGATACTCCGTACTCTGGCCGGATCCTGCGTGCATACTCTGCCATCAGTAGAGATTCTGCCATGCCGTCGCTCGGCTTCGTGCACTTCGGTGTCCGAAGCAGATTGACGTCCGGAAACAACCGTTTGCACACCTCGATAGAATTGTTCTTATCTCCGGTGATTGAAAACGCACGCTTCCATTTTTGCGGGCGTACAAGCTCAAACGGGATCTGAAACGCCGTCAGAACACCGAGGATAAAGCCGAAGCTCTGGCCGAACGAGAACATGCTCGTAACGCCCTGTCCGGGCATTGCGCCAACGTGTTCAACAACTGCAAAGCAGTTTCGCTCGCTGATCTCGTCCATCTTCCTGGCAAACGCTTCATCGTCCCATTCGTGCGCTTCAGCGCCCGCCCCGATAATGGAGTACGCGCCTTTTTTTCCGGGATCAATCCCAATATAAACCACGGTTTTTGCACCCCTTCAAGCAATCAGTTCTCAGTCTTTACATGGTTTATTATTGCACGTTTTCAGCGAAACAGGAACATATGTTTCGTTCGTCCGCCGTCAGTACGGAAAAACCTCCACTGCCACCACATCTCCGCTTGCCCCCGGACTTCGCTCAACTTCGCAGTATCTTCTTGACAGCACAGCCTCTACGCTCGCGCCGGAGCAGCTCCTCACAACGCCGATTGGCCTCCCTTCCAGAAGCAGCGGAGCTCCGCTGGATTCACTGGCTGAATCATCGTGTTTTTCTAGCCCGAGAAGCTCGTCGAGGCTTTTAAGCCCAATGGCATTCATGATCCGCAGAAGCGTATCAAGCCGTGGTGTTTTGTCCGACCCCCACATTTGATATATTGTCATTTCCGAGATTTCCGCTCTTTCCGCAACGACTCGAATCGGCATTTTGCTTCGCTTGATCGCCGACCGAATCGCTTCACCATAGCGATTCATGAGTCGTCACCTCGCAGTCGCTTGTCCTTCTCGCTCCATTCCATGATTAGATTCAGGATTGAAAGCGGCACTCCACCATGGTGTAAGAGCAGACCGAACACATCATGAATGCACGTGTCGGCGGCTGAGAATCTCGCGTCCATTTTCAGGAGTTTTCCGTTCAGCCGCTTGATTTCCTCTGCCGGCTCCGGAAAGAGCTGTTTCCCGACGCCTGTAATCGTAACGCCGCAGACTTCGTTGTTCTTCATTTTCCGCTGAATAAGAACGCCTTTCTCGACGTCCTCGCAGTAGGCCGGCTCGTCATCGTCCGCCCAGCGAATGTAGAGCACGTCGAATTGCGCGTCATAATTGACTTTCATATTTTCATTTCCTCCGCGTTGAGCCAGTCGCAGTACTTCTGGCAGTCTTCCTTTTCTACGAAAACGCTTCTCCATTGGTTGATTGCAGAGCAGTCGAAATCCCCCCGAATTATGTTTTCGGCGAAGATTTTATCCATATCATCGGTGTATTCACTGTCCGACTCGACGTAGACCCTGTCGAACGCTTCTTCTGCATTGTATTTTCGGATCCTGAAGCTCACAAGTTTAACACGCTTCGGGCTGTACACGGTCTGTCTTTTTGCGCACCGGCAGCTTTCGTTCATCTTCCGCCCCATCGGCGATATGAAACTGATTTGTCGGTGCGCATCGCACTTGTCGCACTTGGGACCTTCGACATATTGGACTTCGACCGCCCATGCGTCAAACCGGATCTCATTTAAGAATCCATAGAGCCGGGTGTTTTTGATTTTTTCAATCTCCGTCCGACACTGCCTTCTCAGCTCGTTCTCCGACTCCCTGTACTGCCGCTCTATCTCGTCCTTCCGGTCTCTGAACTCGCGCAGTTCTTCCAGCTCCGCTTCCAGCGTCCGGATTTTTTCTTGGACTTCCTCCTTCACGCTTTGGCGCAGGCTGTCCTTGAACTGCTCGACCTGCTCGTCGAACGCCGCCGTCCCTTCGTAAAGCTCCCACTCATCTTCAAACATTGCTTTCAATCCTCCTCGCACTCGTCCGCATTCTCGTTTTCTGACTCGCCCGGAAATTCACCGACAAAATCGCGGCATTCAACGATAGTGTGCACCGCCTTCCCGCGGAACCGACACTCAAAGCAGTCCCGGCCTCTGCCGCACCAGGTCTCGCAATACTGGCAAAGGCAGGATCGGTTCGAGTACGGGCACGGGTGCGGCGTTTCTTTGTTTGGCATAATTTCTTGTCCCCTCTATCGTACTTTGATCGGCGTCGCCTATTTCTACGTCGTGCACATTCACAAGCCCTTTCGCAACAAGCAACTCTCCGAGTAAATCCCAGTTCTCTTTTACAAATCGGGAAAAACTGTCATGGCATTCTTTGAAGTGATCGTATTGAAATCCGCTCATCTTCGTGTTCCCGCCTCTCTGCTATCCGCTTTTTCGATCCTGTCGAACACATTTCCAATCACGTAACTGTGCACAAGCGGTTCCATATCGAACCAAAGCAAGATTTCGTTGTTTACGCATTTCTTGCCATGCGGCAAGCGGTCGACAACAATCTGGTATCCCCAGTCGTAACACCCGTTCGGATTTCCGAACTCGATATGCCCATACCATCTGTATCTCTGCTCATCGGTAGGACCATTTTGTTCGAACCGTAGGATGTCTCCAACCTATACTTTGTTCCCGTCACTATCTGTAAGCCCCGTGTACTGACTGACCGTCGACGGATCGACGTGATATGCGACGAGGTCTCCGTCAATGCAGTCCCCGTCCATATAAAAGTTTTGAGATGGAACGATTACGTCGTTCTCAATCAGATACCCTTCTACCCATTTCTTTACTCCGTTCGTTCGTTTTCCCCGAAAGAGAATGTCCTGATGAATCACATAGCCCCCTCCTTGATTTCAAACGTCCTGTACAGTTTGTCCCTCACCGCTTTCAGCTCTCCGTCTACAATTTCCTTTGCGCGGTCTTTGCTCGTCAGGTTAAGCCACTTTCCCTTGAAGCGTTTCACGTCTTCTCGATAGGTCTCCTCGCTAATATCGCATGATTTGTACCAATCGTAGCTGTGCAGCACGCAAAATACGTCAAACACAAGCTCGCTCATGACGATGTCCTCAAGTGGGTCTATGGCGCGCGCTTTCGCAGACTGCTTAAAGCCGTCATCTCCATAGTCGGGCCACACGTCCCACCCGAAGACGTCGCGGCAAGCGTTGTCGTTGCTGTAGTTGAAATGCCCTCCGCTCATATTGCTTTCTCCTTTTTCTCAAATCTGCTGCAATACTCTTCTGGCTCAAGCTCCCGCCACTGCATACTGTCCGCCGGATCACATGGCTCTCCGTCTTTTTCAAAACACGACCACTCATCGCACCACGCGATTTCCGCGTGGTATTTTGCGCAGTCGCGGCAGCGCGCCACGACCTCTGCGTCTACTGTGGGGCAAGCGTCAATCACTCCACTTACTTCATCCAACGGGCAAAGTGAAGCAAACTCGTTGTCATACAACATATCAACCAGTTTATCCGCATCAATAGCCGCATCGTTGTTACCTCCGTCCATCATCTTCGCCCCGCAGTTGGGGCAGCACCCCCACTTCCCGTCTCTCAGCCATTCCTCGTCCAGATAGACGTCTTTGCAGGCGGAGCAATAGACAAAGCCGTGTATTCTCGTGTGCTTCACCCACCGCCCATGCACCACCGGCGCAACATCGGCAGGTTGGAAACAATCTACCTCATCAAGCATGTCGTCAACCCAGCAGGCACGGCACCAGCATCCGTTGTGGTCTTTTCCATCTGCTTTGCACGGCTCGCAATAACGCTCCTCGACGCTTTTCTTAAACGCCTCCCGGTCAATGTATTCGGCCATTATCGTTTTCCCCTCCTTCATTCCCATGCGCGCACTCATAAATCAGTGCGTTTAGCCTTCCAAGCCCCTCCATGGTGATTAGGTCCTGCGCGCACAGCTCGTCCCGCAAGCGCTCCAGCGCTTCGATTGGAGCCACGTCGGCGGCCGGAATTTCTGATATAATCTCAAAAATTCTTTGGGTAATATTAAACAAATATGGGCTTTTTAGCCTATGCACCAATGCTTCCCGCTTAATGTACTCAGCCATTGTCAGCCCTCCCATAAAATTTCTCCAAGTCATCCTGCGCTTTTTTCACGAAATCGGGGCAAACTACGCACTCCGGCAATGGTTCATCCGTCATGGGGTCAACCCATCCGAGGCAGTAGATGTGGTCTTTCTCGCCGTCGTTCCATTCGTGGGACGGGCGTCCTCTCTTGCCCAGTGCACACTTAACCGTTGCCATTGTCAGCCCTCCTGTTCCATCTGCCCATATGTAAGCACGGTTAGCCCTCCTTGTAGATTGTGACTTTCCAGCCTATCGTTCCGTCGCGCTCAATGAGCGCATCGTTATCCCGGATGTATTGCTCCACACACATCCCGGCCTGCCTGGCGAGCTCGTTTTTCGCGTCCTCCCTGTCCATCATATCAACATTGATGTAACAGCCAAGATGCACTGGCGTATCGTCTGCCTTATCTTTCGGAAAGACTTCCTCCGGCTCAAGCCCCGTGTCCTCGTAGGCTTTCAGCCGCTCCCACACCTGTTTCTGCGTGCAGCTACCGCCATGCGGGCACAGCAGGTGGTAGCATTGTGCAATATCGCAAAAATTGCCCTCAAAGGTCAGCCGCTCCATCACTCCACCTCCTGCATCCAAAATTCGCGGCTGCAATTTATGCAGTTTTTATCGCATGATTGGCCGCCGTAGGTTGTGTCAACTTCGCACGGATAAATTTCTAGCCAGCCATCCGCTGAAATCTCTGCATTCGGCCACTGCTCCAAGAACACGCTCTGCCGTGTCTTGCGCGGGTGTGCAGCAGACCATTCCTCGACAATATTAACTGCTCTTTCTGGGTTTTCAAACATCCACTGACAGCATTCGTTCATAACGGGCTTTACTTCATCCACGCGGCACCCTTCGCAATCCGGCGAAAACGAATTACACATTCTTACTCTTTCCTGCAAAAACTTAACCGCGTCCATTTTTGCCCTCCTCCGGCATCCGCCTCATGGCGTAGACATCCCCGATCTCGCGTCGCTGCGCTGCGGTCAGCTTCGCCGCCTCTTCTGCCATCCTGCACCCGATCTTGCCGCAGCTGTTGTACTCCGGGCACGCCCTGCACCCGCTTTTTCTGCTGCGGGCAAAAGCCCGCAGCGTGGTTGTGATCTCGTCAAGTGTCATTGTCATCCCTCCCAAAAAACTCCGCGAACCGCTCCGCGTTGTACTGTCCCTTGGTGATCTCAAGCATCTCGCGGATCGTGTACTGATCTTTTAGCCCGTCAAGGCTCTGTACAAAGCTCTCCGTCCCGGCTCTGCACGCGCCCGTGATAATGCGGTACATCGTCTTGGCCTCGTCGACCGTCAGCTTTGTGTCAAGCGGGAGCCCTTTGTACTGCTCCGCGCCGCGATCCGCCGCCCGCTTAAACGCGATGTCCGCAATCCCGTCACGTAGCTTGTTGCAGTGCGCGTAAAACGTCCCATCACTTACGACGTTTTTGCCTTTGATCTTTCCGATGTAAAGTGTGTAGCCATCCACTTCCGCGCGCTGCTTGACGTGCGTCAAGATTCCGTCCGCGTACAGATACCGCCCCGGCATGTAGTCGCCGTCCTTGAGTCTGCGCACCTTTTTGCGCTCTTGCGCCGTGATGCCCGTGTCTGGCAGGTAGAGCGACCCGCCCACCGTAAGGTTATCCGGCAGCGTGGTGATGCCCGTGCCGCTCAGATCGAGGTTTCCGTACTCGTCCATCAGGTCTTTTGCGTCTTTAATTGTTAGCTTCATTTTTATCCTCCCTTATGTCTCCGCCCCATTGCTCGGCCATGGCTCGGGCGATACCGGGGAAGGTTTTGCTCCGGCCTTTTGCGCTGTGTTTTAATCCGTCGAGTTTAGTTCTCGTCGTCCGCCCGTGCCCCGTATCCACCCAACGCGCTTTAGGCGTTACTACCTGTGTCGGCTCCAACAGCAGCAGATTTTTAAGCCATAAACATGTCCGTTTGGTGTAGGGATGCCCAAACATGTAAGGTTGAATAATCTGGCTGTACTCCGGCAACTCGCATATGTGCATGGGGGCTGGATTTTCAACGCAAATCATTGGTATATCAGCCCGTAAAATCATCTCGAAAAACTTGGCTGCCTCACGCATATGGTAATATCGCTCTGCATTGATCCATTTTTGCCCGGATGGATCAATACGGATCAGGCGCATACTCCCAGCGGATGTCAGATAAGTACACGGCGGGTGCGCGATCAGCAAGTCCCATTTGCCGACGCCATGCGTCTGCCCGTCCATTGTGGTCACTTGCCCCCCCTCGATGGCTTTCAGCGCATCACCGAGGATGTGCCACTCAGGGTGCCCGCCGCTCGGCTCCTGTATGTCGCAGCTGTACGCCTCGTGCCCCAGCTCTCTAAACGCCTTGCAGACCTCCTGCGATTCCTCGCAGGCTATCAGCACTCTCATACGTCGTCCTCCCCCATCAGCTCGTCCATCTCCATCTGGCCGGGGAGCACGCCGTCCTCCATCCACCAGTGGAAAACGTCCCTCCCCGTCATCCAGTCCGTCGGCAGCCCACGCTGGCGGCGCTCCCGAAGCATCCGGTCAAAAGCGTTTATGTATAGCTTTTGGTATTTTGGGTACCTCGCAAACTCAGCGTATCTCCGCTTCCCCGCTATCGGGCAGCCGATGCACCCGACGCGCTTGAATCCGCAACCGTATAGTGGATTCGTCGGTATTTTTTTAGACTCGATGTAGTCCCACACGTCCGTGTCCGACCAGTCAATGATCGGGTTACACACACTTTTCCGTTTTTGCATGCAACGTTCAAAAAGCTGTCGCCGGTCGTCGTTGTCGTTGCCAAGAATTATCCGACTGTCCTTGCTTTTACTCAGCGTCTCGTAGATGCCGCGATTCTTCCGTTTCACGCTCTCCGCCCATCGGACGCCCGTCGTAATCATGCGGCCAGCCCCCCCCTGCTCCTTAAGCACATTGCAGCAATACCGGGCGAGCCGTGTCGGCGGTATGAGCGTTTGCGGGATCAGCGCCCACATAGACGTTGGCTTGCCCTTGTAGGTAGGATAATTGATCGTGCATTTGATGCCGAGCCCTTCGAGCCGCTTAAACTCCTCCCGGACAAATCGCACCGTCTCCGGCGCGTCGGCGGTCGTGTGGTTGTGCTGCACCTCAAACTTGATCCCCGCGCGCTGCGCCAGCGCGACGCACACGGAGCTGTCCTTGCCTCCGGAGGTCGTGACGATCAGCGGCGCGTGGTAAAACTGCTCGCTCATCTGCGCGGCCGCGCAGAGCCGCTCGATCGCGGTTTGCTCTTTATCCATCGCTGATCTCCGTTGTCAACTCGCAGCCGATCGCGCCGTAACCACAAAGATCAGCCCAAGAATCCGCCTTGCTGACTTTCGCCGTCGCCTCTCGCGCGACCTTAAAAAGAACCATCATGGCAGCCACGTCCTGCGGCAGCAGTTCCACGTCCTCAAGGCAGATCGTCACGATTCCCTTCCGCTCCGTCGGCTGCGCGACTTTGCGGATCTGCTCGCGGAGGTAAACCTCCCAGAGCCGGGCGATAACAGAAAAGTTGTTTTCCGGCTCTCCGTACTGGTTGTTTCTATCCGTGCATATGTACGTCTTCGCTGCATCCAGGCATTCTGCACGCGTCATTACTCCACCTCCAATGCCCTGATGCAGTCCCGCGCCGTCTCGAGCGCGTCCAGAGCATCCTCAACCACGTCGCGGGCGAATCTGTATTTCCGCTCAAGGCAGTCCAACAGGTATCCCGCAGGACTCCCTTCATCGACTTCATAAGCCTCCGCCGTTCTCCCATGAGATCCGTCGTTATACTTCTCAATCGCGATCTCAAGTTCCTCCTGCGTCATATCCTTCGGCGCAGGATGGTGGTTTTTGATTTCCCCGCTCTCGTCGCGGTAAAAAATAATCTGCATAATTCGTTCCTCCTACTCAATCTGCGTGTGCTTCGTATCCTTCTTGCAGCGCACGCAGTACATGTCCTTTACATGCCCTGCATTTGATGTCCCGCGCCATTTGGTCGCAGGCTGCCGGAATCCGCATTCCTGGCATTCAAATATCCGGATCGCCGGCCTGATTCTTTTTTTCTGCCGCACGCCCATAGGCTTAACCGCCCCCGTCTCCAATCCGAAGCCGGTTTTCGGCATATGCCTGGTACAGCGTGCGCCCGTTATCGTCCACCATATACGGAAGAAATATCTCATCAATTCGGACCATCTCTGACTCAAGAATCGCCATTTGAGCCTCAACCCAGTCCTTGAGGATTCTCCACGCGACACGTTCCGCCTGCTCGCGGTCGCAACGGACTCGTTGCTTCGTGAGCACAAAGAGCACTGCATCTGCATTTGCAGGGAGCCGCACACCTCGGATTCCAAGCGGTGTTTCGATCAAAAACGACAGCGCTGCGATGTTGCCGTCATCGTCATAGTCCTGAACGATCTTTTTCGCGCCGTGTTTGACGAGATTCTTTTGAATCTCTGCAATGGTCTTGAACACATCGACGGTCGTCGTGTAGTTAAGTAACGGCATCGCGCAGTCTCGCCTCCCAACGCTTCATTTTTGCATCTACGGTGTTCTGAATATTTTTCCACGACTTAAAGAGCACCGTCGTGCAAACAATGACGTCTGCAAACTCTTCGTTGAGACGTTCGCGCGCCTCACTTTCCGGAACCGGAGTCGGGTTTGTTCTGTCCAGTGCCCGCCGAAGCTTTAACGCCGCCTGCGCCAGCTCCGACGCTTCCTCTGCGAGTTGGCACAACACCTCGCACTCTCCAATCGCTGCTTTTATGTCCACTCTGATATGCCCCTTTCGTGATATGTTTCGACGGCATTCCGTACATTCGGCATTTGCTCATGCTGTCGTTGTCCCTCCCAAAGCGTTTTTGACATCGAGCCGCCCAAGGTATTCAGCCATGGCGCGGTATCTGCCGTAGTGCATCCCGTTCTCGCGTGCAAGACCTTCGATCTGAGCCATCGACATCCCGCTGAATAATCCGGAAGCATCGCTCTTTTTCGTGCCTCGCGCGCTAATCTCCTTCTCCCGCTTCGATTTCTCGGCATATTTTTGAGCCGACAGGCGCGTTCTTTCCCTACGGCATGCATCGCAGTAGGTTCTGTTCTTCGCTCCGGCTGTGTTGATAATTTCAGTTCCGCACCCCGCGCAGACAAACGAAATCGGGACATTCACACCGGGTGTTCCGCGCCCCTGCTCGATCCTGATCGGGCGGCAGCCACAGTTCTTTTCGCCGTAGCTTCTGAGATACGCGGCGCTGCGTGGGACAATGTTGCCGCACAGTCTGCACCTACATTCCCAGAGCTGCTTTCCGTTTTCGTCGAGTCCGGCCTTTCTGAGCACTTCAAGGTTGTCAAATGTTCCGCCCTCCAAGTCGATTTCAAAATCGGCCTCATCGCTTCTCGACTCGCTTCCATAGAAAAACTCGTCCGGAGTTACAGCGGCCGCGTTCATGATTGCAACGACCAGTTCTAGTGGGAACGGCGCTTTTCTGCTTTTCCACCGGCTAAATTCGTCAGGCCTCAAGTTCATCGCGCTAAGACGTTCCTCTGGCGTGTGTCCTAAATTCCCGGCCATCATGACCGTTTTGACAAGCCCCGCGCTGACGCATTCTGCATCTACACTCTGAAAATCACTGGCCGGACTTAGCCCGAACATTTCGTTCGGTGTCGTCTCAGTCAGGTTGCAGATTTTGGCAAACACATCTGTCCTCGGGTATTTCTTTCCTTCGACCCAGTAGTACAGTGAGGCAACCGACACGCCAAGCAGCCTTGCAAGCGCCCGCTTTGAAAACTCTGAGTTATTCACAACGTCTGTCAGTGTCTGCTTCAGCTTTTCTAGTTCAGCCACTTGCCGTCGCCTCGATTCCGTAGGCTCGTTCGAGCTTGTACTGCTGTAGCCGCTTTCTCGTTTCCGCAAGATCGGCGGGCTTCGGTTCCTGCGTGATCTCCGCCAGCCGCTGCTGTTCTTCCATCTGGAACTTCGGGAGCATTGCCCGGACGTCGGCCGGGAGGCGGTTAAATTCATTCCGCCGCGCCGAAACCGCTCGGTAACTTCTCTGGAAGTTGCTCGACACAACCGACTGGACTGTTTCTGAATCCATCTGCGACCACTCTCGAAGCTGATTTGGGGAACCAACGAGCCGTTGGACGTCGGCCGGCAGCCGGTCAAATTCCTCGCGGGAGTTGTATGCGCTGTTGCGGAGGGCTTTTGCGACAAGCTGCCACGCATCCTGCTCGGTTAATCCACTCTCATCTCCACGCAGGAGTCGGACTTTTTCCTTGATCTTCCCGATAACCGGCGGATACCCGTCTTTGTCGCTCGAAATATGCGCGTCAACAGCGTTTGACACAAGTTCGAACGGATCATCCTTGAACATCTTTGCCCAAAGTGCGATTGCTGCCTCCGCATCAGCGCGAGTGATGTTTTTGTAATAAGCCGGGTAGGCCACTTTCAAGACGGACATGACAAGCAGCGTCTCATCGTAGGTCATTGACCGTTTCTCCTTTCGTTCAACATCTCCAAGAAAATGTTCGATGTTTCCGCACCCGATGACTGCTGCCACGAGTTCTTGGTACGATCCTCGTAATAGCCGTCAAGGATCTTTGCCATGCTTGAATCTTTGATGATCCAGTCAAACGACGCTCGCCAATTCTTTTTGTTATTGCCAAGCAAGAATTGGTTACTCGCGACTATCTCGAACGCTCGCTTAAAATCTTCCAGTTTGTACCCGCTTGAGAATCTGGCTTTGATTGCCTTCCTGCGGGCGTCCGAAAGCCTTGTGCATCTTTCAAGCGACGAGCACGTGGTGTTGTACAAAGTTTGAACTTCCTTGTAAGGGATTGATTCAGCCCGCTCAACCTGATTTTCGTTCTTAATTTTCTCGGCCTCTTCACAAATATCTTCGGAGGAAGAGACGATAGTCTCTTCTGTAGAAGATATATCTCTTGCTCTATCTCTATCTCTAACTCTTACTCTATCTCTTTCTCTCCGTGACGCTTCCGTGACGTCAGCGTTACACTCGCGTGACGATGTAACGATGTCTGTACACTTTTCTGGGATTTGTCCATTTTCCGCGCTCTGAATTTGATACATTTCGTTCTCTTTTTTGCGCATTCTGTACTCCCTGGCCCGTTTAGCGGAAGCACCTTCGCTTCCGGTGTTAAGCGCGACATATGGAACAAAGTACTCGATGTTGTCCGATGTCTCGAGAAGGCCGCACGACAGCAGGTAATTAACCGTAACTGCTACGTTTTCCGGGTCTTCCACCAAGTCCAGAGCGAGCTCCTCGGTAAAACTGTTTTCAAGTCCGGTATACTCCAATATTCCGCCAGTTTTTAATGACAGAAGCTGCATTTTCAGGTAGATAATCGTGTATGTGTCGCCGCCAGCGATTTTTCTTAGCTTTTTAATGCGCTTGCTGTCAAAAAAATCATCTTTAAGCTTCAGCCAAAAATACCGCTTTTCTTCCGCCATGTGCGCGCCTCGCGTCAGAACGGGAAGTCCGCATCCGGATCGTCAGCAAGCTCTTCAAAGCCGCCTTCATCTCCGTCGCTCTTGGTCTTGTAGCCGTCGTCTCCGTAGCTTCTGGCGTAATGGCTGACAATGATGTCGACGTCCATGTCGATGAATGGCGTTCCATCTTTTTTGAGAGTTGTGCTCTCAATGATCTTGCCAATACAGGCGACGTAGTCTCCTTTTTTAATTTTCTTCGCCTCTCCGGCGCAGCCTCTCCATGCCTTGCAGTCAAGGTAGTGCGTGTCCTCGTTCTTGCCGTTGCCCCACGCGATAGAAAAACGCGTCTGAGAAATCCGCTTATCTCCGACGCGGCGAAACTCCGCGTCTCTGGTGGCGTTGCCCCAAACAAAGTAATATCCGTTCCCAATCTTAGACTGACTCATAGTTATTCCTTTCTTCTGTTCTTCTTCCGTCAGAATCCGACGTCCGGCTGTTCGTCTACTTCCCATTCAGCAGGCGGCGTAACCTCTGCCGGAATATCAATCGCTGTGTTCTGACACAACCATGCCCAGACATTCAGCGGCGGCATGATCGACATGAAGCCGACGTTCAGATACTGATATGTGATAATCTTCCCTTTGTCCTTTTTTCTTGTGCTTTCAAACTGACGTTCGCGGTATATCCCGCAGACTATGATTTTCGTTCCGCGCCGCAGATACTTGGCATAGTTAGCAAGGCTTCCATTGCAATAGCACGTGATGTTTGCAGACCCGAAATAGTTTTCTGGGTTGTAGTCATACAGAAGCCGGAACGTGACCCAGCTTCTGTCCTCTGCGTAGTGCACTTGGGGATCCGACATAAGGCTCCCCCAGAAGATGTCTCCTTTCGGCGAGTGCAGATACGGCATGGCTACATCTCCAAATCCGCGCCGTTAAAATCCGCGTCGGCAATTTCTTCGTCGGTCGGTGTGTGCAGGATTGCTGTTCCTGTACCTAGGTCGGAAACAGTAACCGTCGGAACGCTCGCCGTTGCAATTACGCCAAGGCGCTGCGCCGCAAGCTTCATTTGCCCAATTGAGTCTTGCAGCATCGTGTTGATTTGCTTCTCGGAAGCAACAAATCCCTGCCGCATAGCCTCCTCGATTCCACGCAGGTGTTCGATCTGGTTTCTTTCTGCCTCCATAATTCGTGCAATGCTGTCCGCCTCGCACTCTTTAATCACCCGCTTCGTTTCTTCAATATCGAACTGCGTCCGGTTCAGTTTTTTCGCGCTCTGTTCGAGTCTTCGGGATGCCGCGATCGGTTCCTCGAGGAGAATCATCTCGGCGCGCATATTGATAAAATGGTTGCCGTTTTCGAGCGTTTTCTCATAGACTGAGCCATACGCAAACACCGTCTGCTTGCGCTCGAATTTTTCAATGATGTACGCCCTGGAATACCAGCCTTCAAGCGTAACAAAAGTCGTGCATCCTTCAATATCAGTCTCTGCCGCAATATTGGCGGAGCAGTATGGTGCGCCGTTCCGGAACGAAGTCTCACCGACCGACCGAACGCGGCCGGTGAGAATCCCGAACTTCGTAGGAACGCCTTTGATGTACGATGTCCCGAGATATGTCAGCATATCAGTTCATCCCTTTGATCTCGCCCGTCTCCGGATCCACATCAACAGCAGGAGCTTCGGTTGCCGGCTCAACAACGCCGTCGACTGCTCCGTCTGCGCTGCCATTATCAAAGTCGTCATCGTCCTCGACATATGCCAGCGGCTCGTCGGCCATATTCTCGGAGAGCGTGTTGTGAATCGTCTCGTCCTGCGCAACGCCGCGGACAAAGTCACTTGCAAGCGGCGCGTATTTGAGCGCTTTCTTGAGGACTGTCTTGAGCGCCATTGCCTCAAAGTCCGTCTGCCACGGTCCGCGGCTGAACGATTTGCTGTACTTCCGCCCATGGGCGCGGGCGTCCTCCACGCTCATGACCTCAAATCCGAAGCCGCCGGACTTTGTTTTGAACACCGCGTAGAACCACGTCGGAGCGCCGCGGTCTTTCTTGGCCGGAATGTGTTTGAGTTTCGGATCAAGGCCGAGCTCGTATTCGAACGTGTCGTTCTCGTAGACCGTGTGCGCCTGAATGGTAGAAACCTCGCCGGATCTGTACGCAAGGTCAAGGACACCCTTGTAACCGAGTTGGAATGTCGCCTCCATCACTCCGTGATTGTTGTACGGGATGATGTATGCCTGCCCGAGCGCCGTGTTGGGCTCAAGACCGAGCTGCGCCGCCGTCATCATGGCGCCGACAAAGCTCTGCGGCGTGCACTGCTGTAATTTTTTGTTGCTCGAAAGTGCAGTTGTCATCATGCGGGTAAAGCGCTCAGGCGTCAGAACACTCGGAAGCGCTTTCGCGATTTCTCCGCTCATATTCGAGACCCAGTCTTTCAGGCTTTTCGGGGACGCCTTTTTGTTCTCCATCGAGGTGTTTGCGGCTGCGTTTTGGATGATTCCGTTTTTGTTGTCTGCCATGTTCTTTTTTTCTCCTTTAACTCAAATAAATCAAAGCGGTTTGAAGCTCTTTAGTGCGTTCACGCGGAACACGCGCGATTTCGTTTCTTTGTAGTATTCATCAAGGTCAAGTTCCGGGTGGTCATTGGCAAACGCCTTCGCATCAAAGGTCTTGCGCGTCTGGTTCTTCCAGCTGACCTTGTAGCGCTCAGCCATACCGATTTCGGACTCGCCGAGATCCAACTGAAGCGTCTGTTTGATCTCGTCCTGTTTTTTCTGAAGCTCTTTGATCTGCGCGGAGATTTCGAAATACTGGTCGATCATCGCATCGCGGCCAAACAGGTCGATTTCTTCTCCATTGCTGTCCGGGTACATGTCCGAGATGCTGTCAGCCGTTGCGATCGTTCCATCGGGCGGCGGGGCAACCTCTGCCTTCACGTAAGTCTCCCAGAAGCTTTTTTCCGCCTCCATGAGCGCCGCGATCTCCTGCTCGTCCCGCTCAATCGTGAAGATCAGGAAGTCCTGCCCGAGGACAAGGACGGCCAGATAGACACGCTCAGCTCCAGTAACGGCCATATAGTGCATGCACTGCACATAGTATTGAGTCGGATATTCTCCGCTGCGGTATTTTTTGAGCGTCAGCGAGTTTGCCGTCTTAGCCTCAAGGAGGGCGTTCTCTCCGACGATTGCGCGGTCAACATCGGCAAACGAGTACGGATAATCCGGATTTTTCAGCATTGCATTGACCCGGCGTACTTTTTTGCCTGTTGCCTCGCAGAACCGCTGCGCGACATATTCCTCAAGGTCTCGACCCTGACGGAGACGCTCGTTATCCGGCTGATCCTCCGCCCGTCCGGTCTTTTCCATCCAAAGCGTAAATGCCGACTTCCATGTTGACAGGCCAAGAATCGAAGCTGCGTCCGATCCGCCAATCCCGGCCTTGCGGGCAGCAAGCCATTCGTCTCTGCTCATTTCTGCGGTTGATGTTTTTTGTAAAAACGATAACATTAGGTTTCTCCTTTCAGTGAATCTCTGAGTTCATCCTCAGAAACCAAAACATAAACGCTCATCATGCGGCCGGCCTTTCCCTCTCGGGACTTAACTTCTTTCAATATCCCGACAGAGGCGAGCTCTGAGGTTCTCGGCCGGACGGCGTTGACAGACTGCGTGTGGATGATCCCGCGCTCGTTGAGCTTGTCCAGTATCTCATCATTTGTCAGCCCATCCGGATATTCGCGCAGAACCTGAATGATCTGCTGGTGTCGCGTCGGGCGCTCCTCCGAAATCTGGTAGAATGCTTGCAGCCGGTTCCATTGCGGGATGATCCTCATTTGATTTCCTCCTGCTTCTGCTCTCGCATGACTTTTCCGTTCATGTAGCACTTATATCCGGCTCTCCGGATTGAATCGCGCGTTCGGCGGTCGTAGATGCACGCCTCATCGTTTGTGCTCATGACCGCCTTGCCGTCCTTGCGGACCTCAAAGAGCGGGGCGGAAGATTTCGGCGCAGTCACTCGACATCAACCTCCCAACGGTCCGGCTCGAACAGAAACGGGCTTCCGGTCATTTCTTCGATAAAGTAGCGCTCTACCGGCTGCTCGAATCTTTTGCTGATGATCTCATAGAGGTCGCGCTGGATGTCGCGGCGGCATTCCGGACAAATCGGGATGCGGTTTGTCCAGTGCTCAGTCGGGTAGCGCTTTTTGCAGACCTTGCAGACTTCCGTTGCGCTGAGCTCGTCGCTTCCGCATTCAGGGCAAACGCAGCGTGATTCGTACAGGCCTCCGCCAAGATCGAAATCTCTCCGGATCGGGGCGTCATACGTCTGTTTGCAGTTCTCGCACCAGATCATATGACCCACACTTTCCAGAGCGCGGCAAACATCAGAATGATTCCTGCTGTGGCAACTGCGCCGAGGACGGCAATGATCCGCTCGCAGTAGACTACCCTTTTGCGCTCCGCTCTATATCTCCGGCGCGCTTCTATTGAGCAATCCCGTTCAACCGTAACCACCGCGCACGGAATGCGGACGGTTTTTTCTTCCATCATCAAACCTCTCTTTCCTCATAACCGAACGCATCCAGAAACGGGCGTTTCGGTATCTTTACGCGATTTCCGATGCAGACGACCGGAAATCCTAAGAGCTCCGGCCGCTGGCGAGCTGTGATGCGTATTGTCTGCGGATCAGACCCGCATACACCGGACACTTGACCCGGCGTGAAGAAGTCGCGCGCACTTTGCGCGAGTTCTTCTAATGAGAGTTTTACAGCCAAAGCACTCGGCCTCCGTTCCTAGAAAGATGCGTTAACAGTGTCCGGCGTTGCGTACAGGCCGTGCTTTCGGATTGCCGGGATGATCTCGTCTGCAACCTTCGCCTGAAAGGCTTCTGCGGCCGGCCTTTTAGCCTTCATTGCAAAGCGGTAACTGCTAAATCGTTCATGTTCTCCATCTTTTCGTTCCGGTCATTCCGTTTTCGGAATGCCGCCTGCAAAAAAAATATCACACATCTCATCGCGGGACGAAATGCCGAGAATTTTGCAGATTGAGACAATCTCTTCCGCGGTAAACTCCCTTTTACCGTTCACCTTGGCGCTGAGTGTAGTCAGCCCCATGTTGATAGCGATGGCCAGTTCTCTCAGGCAAAGCCCGGCTGAAACGATTTTCCCTTTCAGCAGGTTTGTGTTGACCACGTTGTGTTCACCTCCGTTCCTTCTGTATTCCGTTTTCGGAATGATGCTAGATTAGCACCTCATTTGTTTTTTGTCAACCCGTTTTCGGAATGTTTTTATTTTTTTATCGCAAGCAGTATTGCAAAAACGGAACGGCAATGTTATATTGTGTTTGCCAGCCGAATTTGAGTTGTATAAATGAGTTAAAAAATGAGTTAGGAGGTTTCTGACATGAAAATCGTTTCTGATCGGTTGCAGAATTTGATGGAGAACAGCGACTGGAGCTATTCGCAGCTTTCCAAACAGACAGGCATTCCATCCACTACCCTACATCGGTATATCACCGGAGAATCCAAAAAAATCCCCGCCTCTGCCATCGAGATTCTTGCAGTCGCGTTCAACTCGAACATTGCCTATATTTTAGGATTCACGGACGACAGCCGCGCAGCGCCAGCGTTCGAAGGAAGCAAAAATGCCTCCGCCGGACTCGACGGAGACATTCTTGCAAAGCTTATAGACGATCCTCAGAAGCTGGAAGTCGCACTTTGGATCGCCGAGCTGGATGAAGCATCTCTTACAAAGGTGGCGAGCATCCTTGCTCTGATGCTCGATAAAGAAATTCCTTCATCTGTTCAGGAGTAAGCTCAGAGAGCGATCTGAGCAGCCAGAAGACAAGCTCTTCTCTCTTCGCCTGTTCATTCCCGTATGTAGCGTCGCTGCGTAAGGGCAATCCTTCCCGCACAACCCCAACGCCGTTCCCAAGTACTCTCTTCAAGTGATTGCCCTCCTTTTCTCCATGCAGACATTTTAGAACATTTGTTTGTTTTTTGCCATTCGCAACATGCCCTATATTTCAAACATTTTTTCTACAAAGAATCTCATGCCGTCAAAGTGAAATGTACGGATTATTGGACATCTTTTATGCTATACGGAAAAAATGTTCGAGATTAGCAGCGACACGCCTTGAATCACTGGAATCATTATAGCACAAGTTTTTATATAGTAGAATATACCATTTTAGTTAAATACTGTACAAACATATCTTTCTGTTTTTGTTGTTCTTGCTGCTTTTTGGCATTCTGAGGGCAACTGTCCACATCACACGCACTCGCAGAAAAAGGAGGCTTGCCTTTGAATTGTAATAAGTGCAAAAAGGAGATCCCGGACGGAAGCGCATTTTGCAACTTTTGCGGCGCGAAGCAGGCCGCACCCAAAAAAGGCGTAAAAAGACGTGGAAACGGTCAGGGCAGCGTCTTCCAGAGAGACAACAAAACATGGATTGCCGTCCGCACCGTCGGCTTCTTTGTAGACGAAAGTGGAAAAATGCACCGCAAAACCATCTCTAAGTCCGGTTTCAAGCGGAAGGTCGATGCACTGAATTACTTGGCAGAGCTTAATAATTCCGCTGTCGCAAACAGCGTCGCGCAGGCCATTCTTAACACAGCTGGGATCTCAAAAACAACGAATGTGCCGCTGGCTTCACCCTTTGGCTCTGCTTCCGAGCCGAAGGAGCAGGCCATAACATTTTCGGAGCTCTACGATAAATGGATCGAGACACATCGTGCATCAAAAGATACTATAAACTGCTATAAATCAGCGTTCAAGTATTTTGAACCTCTGTTTGAAACCCCGATCACGCAGATTGAGATCGACGATCTTCAGGATTGCATTGACGCTTGCCCGCGCGGCCGCCAGACAAAGCGAAACATGAAAACGACATGCGGCCTGATTTTCAAGTACGGGATCCCGCGAAACTATTTCCCGAATAACATAAATTTAGCGGAGTATCTTACAATATCCGGAGATAGCGGCTCTGGCGGTGCCGGCATCCCGGTCTCTGACCTTCCCAAGATCAGGGCCCAGATTTACAAGGCGAAATGTGCCGACTATGTCTATTGCCAGTGTTATCTCGGCTTCCGTCCTTCGGAATTTCTTGCGCTGCGTCTTTCTGATTATGACTCTTCAAAGAAAGCGTTCTGCGGCGGCGCAAAAACAGCTGCGGGCAAGGACAGAATTGTAACCATATCCCCGAAGATTCAGCCGTTTATCGACGCGCTCATTGAGCGGCGGACTTCTCCGGATGATTACATCTTCGGGCGGGACGATGGCTCTGCTCTTCCCCTTCCGGATTATCGGGACGCAATGTATATGGTCCTTGACGCAGCTGGGATTGATAACCCTGTGACAAAAACCGTGACAGGAGATCGGCACAAATACACGCCGCATTCTTGCCGGCACACGTTTGCAACGCTTCTGAAGGGAATCAATGCCGCCGATAAGGACAAAATGTCTCTCATCGGTCACGCCTCTCCGGAGATGCTGCGCTATTATCAGGACGTCGATCTTTCTGATCGTCGAGCGATTACGGATGCTCTCTGAAAATGCGAAAATCCCTCGGCGCAGCCGGCGCCGAGGGACTTTCTTTGCGAACGAAAACTTAGGAGATAGGTGATGACTACAGAAAGAAGATGTTTGCCATGCCCACGCTTAATGTAGCGCAGCCCAGCGTTTTCCGTCAAGTGTTTTTACGCGGTTTTTAGAATCAATTTTCCAGCGCGTTTGTGACCGCCTCATGCCCGGCGTGAAGCCGAGCCGCGACAAGCCGGATGACCGGAAGAAACATATCAATCTGCTCTCTGAGCGCACTCACAGCGTCCGCAGCGCTGTTCATGCTGCTGTAGATGTGCATGGCCTCCACATTCTCTTCGGCGGCGCTGAGAAGCAAATCCAGAGTGCACACACACTCGTCCATTGTTTGCTGCGCGTCCATCAGATCGCTCAGAAGATTTGTCGTGTTGTTCATGATTTGGCTACCTCCGCACCTTTGAATTTGCGGGCAAGGTATTCCCTGCCCTCGAATGTAACAAGTGTCTGCGCGCCATGCGCGCCGGTTTTCTGATTTACATATTCCCGAAGAACGAACAGACCGTTTCCCTTTCCCGCATACGGCCGGAGTTTCTTCTGCTTGTCATGATAGCAAAGCCCAGCCGCTTCCAGAGCTGCAACAAATCTTCTCTCAGGAATGCCGAGCAGTTTCGCCGTGTCGCGGATATTCGTGAGACCATCGCGGGCGGCGAGGCGCTCGTAGGTTTCGAGCTTCGGCTTCGCTTCCCGTAATTGTTGGTTCGCATCTTCTAGGGCGCCAAGTGTTGCCCTAAACATTGCTTTCGTGTTTTCATCCGCAAATGGCAAATATCTGTCGATGAACATATTCTCGTTCGCAACATAACCGCCGGTCTTACGGATAGTCGGGAGCACGTCAGATGTAACCCAGCGCTTAAAGGATTTTGCACTATCAAGTTTGCTTCCGAAAATCAAATCGTACAAACCAGACTCGTTGATGATCGTCATTTGTTGTTCGCCCGAGGGGGTGGCAATTCGCCACCCCCTCTTGTCTTCCTGTGACACATGAGCCTTTAGAGCGTTTTTTGTGTCAGCGTAACCAAGTGCGAGTGCAACGTCTCTTCCCACGAACCACGGATCGTTGTCAATGGTCAGAGTCCGCACGCATCCAAATTCTGAGTTTGAAAACAACATCAGCCCACTTTCACAAATAGTAGGACTGTTTTGCGGGGTGCTCTCGACATTGCTATTTTCTTTTTTCATCATAAACCTCCATCAAACGCCTTGATAGAAGTTTCCGGCTGTGATAGAATGAATTTATCCAGCGGGAAACCTCTGGTCATTTAGGGTGTTGGTTTTCCTTCCGACGGGGCCAACACCCTATTTCTTCATTTTGTCGTACTGTTCCCGAATCCCTACTCGAACAACCTCGGAACGCGATTTATTCTGCGATTTGCAGCACTCATCAAGCTGCCGCAACGTTTCATCGTCCATCCTCACCCGAAGCATATAGTCTTTTGGATTCTCTGAAACAGGCCGGCCTTTCTTAGCAACCACATGCTCGCTCCTTTCTTGTTGCTACACAAATGATATATCGTAGCAACAGAAATGTCAACCCCTATTTTCAAAAAAAGACCGTGCCGGGTGATTCCGGCACGGTTTTTTTATATTCTTTTCTGGCGTCAGCTGACGGCACATTTCAGCTCCGCCGAAGGGCTCTCCATTTGATACCAGTTAGTCAAGAGTATTAGTAGTAGGAGTTAGTAATACGTTAGTAATAGCAGACACTTTCATGCGTTTTTTCTCCATTTTCAGGGAATGTTCGGAATCCGGATGTATAACGAAAAAACCCCGAAAACTCAGCGTTTTCGAGGTTTTTCCGTGGTCCGAGTGACAAGACTTGAACTTGCGGCCTCTTGACCCCCAGGCATGCTAGACCCCAGTATTTATGCGGGTTTCAGCGATTTTGTCTGCAATAAAACAGTAATAGAACGCCTCTAATTTCAATCTAAAAACGTCAGCAACAGCGCCTGTTTTTTTACCGTGTCAAGAGCGTGTCAAGTTTTCCTGAAAGTTTCAAAAGCGGCAGCGCCGGCCAGTGTTTTTCTCTGGACGGCGCTGCCGCTTTTTTAATCTACAACGCACCTGACGCTGCTCATCTTCACCATGTCCTTTGTTGAATACCGTCGCATCACTTCATTGACCGAAGCATAGTATTCGACAATGTCAAGCGGCTTTGAAGCGTCCGAAAGTACCTCATCCCTCAGCGCCCTCGAGAAATCCGTCGATAACCCGATCAGCCGCAAGCTCTTAACAATAGACGTTGCTTTGTCCAGCAGTACGATAGTCAGACCATACCCGGAGCCTTCTGGTATCTCAGGGATAGCCGCCGCGCGTGACAGTTGAATTGTGAACGGAGAGTCCACCCACGGGAGCGATCCAAAGCGAGATAGAACAAAGAGTATGCCCCCAAGCCGTACCAATCGAAACTCTGCGCGTTTTCCGGCCTGAAAAGCCTCAATCTCCGCCTGCGTTGGAGCGATATAGTTGCAGAACAGGATGGGCCCTCCCTCTGTCATCTCGAAGACGGCACCTTCTGGATGTTTGTCTAATCCGTGAAACGGTTTCCCTACTTCAAACCCAATGACCCGTTTTTCGTCCATAAACGCAGCTCCTTTCTGTGCATGTTATGAGTGCAGGCGCTTCAAAAAATTCTCGACTACATCCGCAGCGGTCCCGGCCGGCTTAACGTTCAATGTAATCACCGTCGTTTTAGTCAGGCAGTTTGCGTCATATTTTGGTACATCTTCATCAGTTCCGCTACACAGGAACTTTCTGTGGTTGTCTTTATGTCGAACCCATAGGCCCGCATGACAGCTCTATCATTTTGTTGGTGTGCTTTTATCAGTTCTGGGAAAAGGTACATCTTAGTGCCGTACATTTCTGCCAAGCTGCAATCCGGATACAGGGCGCGAGCGTCTAAAATTGCTTGCGCGGTCTGTTCGATTTTTGCCCGCTGTTCATCTGTGGGTGTCGGCCACGGGAAATTGTTGTAGACGATTTTTGCAGAATAGTCATAGTCGCTTTTTAGTCTACCGCATACAGACCGCATCCATGCCATGTGAACGTTAGACATCAAAACACCAAAGTGATATATAGAAGCACTCGGAAGTAATTGTAGTTTGTTGCTACAGACAATATCAGAGTTCAAGAAACCCATCGGGATATAGCGACGAGCACCAGAAGAAACCTCCGGGATAGCAATGAAGTTCTCTAATGGTTGCCTGTTTTCTGTGAACAGCGTTGGCGCATCAGCCTGTTTTCTGGTTGCCGCCTTTTTGCTTGACTGTCGGAAATCTCTTACTTTTTGTACACGTTCTAAAACAAGTGGCATTGCTTGTAATTCTTTTGGTGAAGCACCTACCAACCACAAGCAATAACGCTTTTTCCCGTTCAAAAATTCATCTGCACCTAAAAATAGTCGAATATACTTTATCGAGCCGGGTTCTCTTCTGATAAAGTCATTGTATTCCGATTCTGTTATTATCAAATTTCCGCCATCTGTCGGCTGGCTACCCTTGCATATCTCAGGAACCAAGCATATTGGTTTACTTCGATTTTCAATAAACAGCGTTGGCGCATCAATTAAGTACGGGCTAATATTTTGAACATACTGTACGCGCTCAGATGTGAAAAGAAGTTTCTCGCAAGGATTATCCTGCACACTAAAACCGACAATCACACAATGGACATGCGCCTTCAAACTGGCTTCGCTGTCCCATCGGAAGGTTCGATATGCAAAATCTATATGAATCCCAAAACGGTCATACAGCGGTTTCCAAACACCAGCAACCTGCTCACCCTGTGTGATAGAATTTGTTGACACAAATGCAGCACGGATCCCGGTATTTTGGATATACTGAGCAGTTTTGAAATACCAACCAGAAACATAGTCAATATTCTTCCCAATATTACTCATAGTAGCTTGCAGGTCGGCTTTTTGCTTTGCTGATTGATAAGTATATCCCACAAACGGTGGATTACCCATAATGTAGTTTAATTTTGCCTTGGGTACAACATCCTCCCAGTTCAGCCGCAGGGCGTTGCCCTCGGTGATATTGGCATATGATTTCAGCGGAAGAAAATCAATTTGGTGGGCGATAATATCTTCCGTTTCTTTCAGCATCTGACTTTCTGCAATCCAAAGGGCAGTTTTAGCAACTGTAGCGGCAAAGTCATTTATCTCAATGCCGTAAAACTGATGGATGGAAACCTGAATCGGATTTGCATAATCGCCCATTGTAATTTGGTCTGTTTGGCAGCGGAGCGCATCGTTTTCCAACCGACGCAGAGAGATATAGCTTTCGGTCAGGAAGTTTCCGGAGCCGCAAGCGGGGTCTAAAAAGGTCAGCCCCGCCAGTTTTCTTTGATAGGCTTTCAGCCTGGAAATGCGGGTTTTCTCCACCGCGATTTCCTTGATTTCTTCCAACTCGGCTTTCAGCCCATCCAGAAACAGTGGGTCGATGACCTTGTGGATGTTCTCGATGCTCGTATAGTGCATGCCGCCGCTGCGCCGTGTTTCGGGATTCAACGTGCTTTCAAAAACCGCGCCGAAGATTGTTGGACTGATCGCAGACCAATCAAAATCTTCACTTGCATTAGAAAGCAGAATGTTTTTCAATTCTTCGGTAAAGGGCGGAATCTCGATATTCTCGTCAGCAAACAGGCCGCCGTTTACATATGGAAATGCCGCCAAAGCAGGATTATCGTCCGACAGGTATTTATCTCTTTCCTCTGGTCTTTGGTCCAGCACTCGGAACAGTTCCACCAAGGCTTTCCGAATCCCAGTAGCCGGAACATCTTTCAGGTAGTCATGGAACATATTCCGCCTCCCGAAAACCCCGGCATCTTCGGCGTACAGGCAGAACACAATCCGAACGCAAAGCGCGTTCAGACTTTTTAGAGTTTCGTCCGATTCCGGATCCGCATATTGCTTCAACAGTGCGTCGTAGAGCAGCCCGACCAACTCGCCTGCTTGGAGCGATACCTCCATCTCTTTTTTTGTTGCTTCGTTACCGGTGTCCACAAGGAACTGAAGCCTGTGATAATCGGTTTCAAGGTCTTTCAAAAGTACAGTCTCCGGATCTGCGTTCGGAAAGTTCATATCGTGTATCTCGAATACCTTGAAATTGCAGACGACAATCCAGCGAGGGGCCTTGTTGTACGGCAGGAACGCAGCATACCTTCTCGCTTGACCATACGGGGTTAACATCTGACCATCGGACTGCCGAGAACCTTTTGTCAAACTTACATCTGCGCTCTTTTGCTCGATCAGGACGCGTGTTTCCGGGATATATGCATCTATATAACTTGTATGGCTCAGTTTAACAGGGACTTCAAATTCGATTACTTGCTCCGGATTTTCGGAGCCGTAAACAGTCCTCAGTAGTTCCGTCCAGAACTGCTGCGTCTCCTGTTTCTCGTCGCCTCTTTCTGCCCAACGCTCAGAAAACGCGCGAGCAGCAGCTCGCTTTAGCGCCTCGTTCAACGATGTCATCTCCCTCACGCAATAATCTCATGTCAATGTTAACACGTTTCACATCGTTTTTACAGCAAAAAATCCAAATTATACGATTCATCACCATTTTCGTGACCTCACGAAAATGATCTGAATCTTTTGCAAAGAAACAGCAGTTGCGACACTATGGTCGCATTGGCTTTGAAAAAATTTCAGGTTACTTTTAATAATCAGGAAGATTTGGCCTTGACAGTGTGATGAGTAACCGCTACAATGTGATTAGTCACACGGAGGTGAGCAGCGTGGCTAGAAAAGACAGAGCTGATTACTTCAGAGAACGCAGACGTTCTATGCGTCAGTACGCTTTTTTAATTGACAAAGAACGCGCAGAGAAGTTTGAGAAAAAGCTCAAGGAGAAAAACCTCGGAAAAACCGAGTGGTTTCGCCAGAAGATCGACGAAGAAATCAGCAAATAAAAAGAGCGCCCACCGTCCGACCAAAGACACTGTGAGCGCTCAAAGAACCAAACCGCGAACGGTCTGATAAATTTATTCTATCATGGCCTCCGCGGAAATTCAAGGAGGAAGCAAAAATGAACATCGAACACTTCGGAAAAGCGCCCCGTTAGGCTTGACATTTGTACCCCACATAGCTATAATGCAGTTGTGGGGTACGAGCGGAGGTGAAGTAAGTGCATTCCACAGATAAGCGTCAGCGGATAGACGCCGAAAACCCAAAGGATCGTTTCTTCAAAATGCGTACAGACAAACGAATGCTTGAGATGCTTGAAGAAAACAGTTTGCTAAGCGGAAACACAAAATCCGATGAGGTTAGAATCGCTATCGAGGAGCGAAACGCTTCGCTCAAGGCGCGAAAGAAAGAGAAATAAGGGATTCGGCGCACCCTCAAAAAGCAGCCGAACCCCTTTATCCCGCGCAAGGAAAGTCCTTACGGTAAATCTATTCTACTCAAATCTTTCCTTGCTGTCAACAAAGGAAGGAGCCTATTTTTTATGGACATCGAACACTTCGAAAAAATGCCCCGTTAGACTTGACATTTGAGTCCCAATAACTATGATATGCTTATCGGAACTCAGAAAGTGAGGGATTAAAAATAGTTCCACAGATGGGTCGTCCAAAATCCGATAATCCCAAAGACATCGACGTGAAAGTGCGCATCGACAAGCAGTTGAATGAACGGTTACTTTCCTTCTGTGCTAAGCACGAGGTAACGCGCGCCGAGGCCATTCGAGCAGGGGTTCTCATGTTGCTGGACGATGATGAAAAAGAATAGACGCAGGCCGCCCCTCTCCCAAGGACGGTCCACGTCTATTCGCAAATGGCTAGGCGCCCTCTCTGAAGTTCATTTTACAACACATTGGTAAAATCGTAAAAAATTTTTGGATATGCTCAATCAGGGATTGACATGTAGTTAAATACAAGTTATCATGTATTCAGCTACACAAAGGAGGTGAAAAGTGTGGCTGACAAAAGCAGAGCCGAGTACTTCAGGAAGCGGCGCGAAACGCAGAAAATGTTTGCAGTCATGGTTGACCGAGAAACATTAGAGAGGCTTGACAAAAAAGTAGCATCTCAGGGCAAAACCCGTTCTGACTGGTTGCGTGAGAAGATTTCAGAAGAACTCGGAGAAAAGTAAAAGCTCCCCCACCAAACAGCCTAGCAAGCAAGTGGTGAAGGAGCCGTCTCACACCTTTCGGAGCAAGTGTAAATATTTTAACGCACAAGCTTCCAAAGGTCAATACTTTTGATGGAGGAAGCAAAAATGAACATCGAACACTTCGAAACGAACGTCTCTTTTATGAAAGCGGCTGTCAATCTTGTTACGGACTGCCTCGAAGCGGACTGCATGTCCGTCAACACTGCAATCTCAGACGAGATCGGCGCGGAATACGCCAGCCAGACTGTAGCAAAACTGCAAGACATCTATCTTCCGATTCTCTACCACATTGGAGACATTGCCCGCGAGTGGGAAAACGCAATCAATGAATCCGTGCCGTTTGAGCACAGCATTCAATAGAACAGAAGCCAAAAGCACTCAAGGCGTGCGCCGCACAAATATCCGGCGCACGCCTTGAGAAAAGGAAATCGAGATAATTCAAACAGGAGAGATGAGTTATGGAATATAAAAAAGCCGCTGAATCATACCTGACCTTCTGCCGTTCGTCCGGCATGAGCGTATCCACGGTTGAGAATTACGAAAGAACGATCCGGGAGTTCGGAGATTTGGTCAGCAGCACGGATGAAATCGGCGCCATGCCGGTTGTCATCTTTAAGCAGAAGATCCATGACCGCGGCTGCACGGCGTCCACAGAGGCCGCATATATTGAGAATCTGTCTCTGTTCTTTGATTTTCTTGCTGAGACTGGGACGATTGAGAAAAACCCGTGCACCGCTTCTATTCGCCGCGTCAAGGTCCCGCCGAAGCAGGGATATGAGAATCTTTTGACAACGGCCGAGGTTGAAACTCTGCTCTCCCCCATCTGCCCCAAGGGAGCCACGAAAAAGAATTGGCTCCGCGATCACGCGATGATTACCGTTCTTCTGACCTCCGGCCTCCGCAACACGGAGCTTCGGGATCTCAGGCCGGATGATCTCGACTTCAAAAAGGGACAGTTGTTCGTGCGTTATGGCAAGGGCGGAAAATCGCGCTATGCAGCCTTCCCGAAGGTAGCGCAGGACGCTGTGAAATCCTACGTCGCATTCAGCCGGCCGGATGGCGTTTCTCCTACTGCTCCCCTCTTTGGCGTAGGTGAGACAGCCGAGACATTTCATGCATTCGACCGTCGCTGCCTTTCTGAGTTGATCGCGCGCATCGTTAAGATGACGATCGGCCGTGAGGGCGTCCGCACTCATGCCCTGCGCCACGCAAACGCGAGCTATCTTCTGTCGTCCGGCGTCAGCATCGACGTCCTCCAGACGCTGCTCGGCCACTCAAGTCCGCAGACCACGAAAGTTTACGCAGAGTTTCTGACGCGGACAGCACCGACAGATGCGGCGGCAGCTGTATTTGATACAGTGTTTGCGGCATCGTGAGTATTTGTAGAAAAAAGTGTTGACTAATGTTGCTATATTGTAGTATAATGCTACAAGAAAGGAGGCAAACATGAGCGAGTCAAAATCGCTGAACATTAAGATCCCAGCAGAATTGTATAGCAAACTGAAGGCGGAAGCAGAGCGGAACAATATATCGCTCGCAGCTGTCGTCAGAATTGCGTGCTCTCGGTATCTCGATGCTCAGGGTAAGTAAAAAAGGAGCCCCCTCTTTGTGCCTAAGTTTGCCGACCAAACACAAAGAAGGAGCCAACCGAGGGAGGTCGCTCAAGAGAAAGTCATCCTGAGATACCCAACACGGTAAATTAATTATACCGCGTTGTACTCCCTCTGTCAAAACAATTCTTCGGGCAAACGCCCAGAAAGGGAAAGCAATGCAGGAACTTCAAACTATCAACAATGTTGATATTTCACCAGGTCAGCCGCCTTGTCAAGTGACAGGGCGGCTCTTTTGAAAAAGTTGAAAATTGGGGGTTGACTTATTGTACTGACGGCTATATTATATTGTCAGTACAGAAAGTGAGGTGAGCAGATGTCGCCCCGTACTGGCAGACCACCAAAGGAAAACCCAAAGGATATACGTATTCAAATTCGATTGGACACAGAATGCCTTCGCAAGTTGGATGAATGCGTCAAAAGAGATTCTTCCACAAGAAGCGAAGTTATTCGAGAAGGAATTGATTTGATGTATTCCAGAGGGGGCAAAAAATAAGACAACCGGGCCGCCGTAGGAAGCAAAACCCGATTGCCTTATCCACATCACCCGAAGGTGAGGCTAAATCTATTATAGCCTCTTCTGATCGGGAAATCAACATCAGATTCTTTGCAGGAGGCTACAAAGCATGGAAGAAACTAAGTCTATCCAAATTCATGGGATTAGCTGTTACGAAAAGGGCGGTATCGCCTATTTGAAATTAGAGGCTGTTGCAAGAGGTCTAGGCTTTACCAAGACGGAAAGTAAAAACGGCGTGGAGTATACGACGGTGCGCTGGGAGCGCGTGTTCGGGTTCCTCGACGAGTTCTCTTTCGACCACAAGCGGGCGAAAGACATGTTTATCCCCGAGAACATCTTTTACCGCCTTGCGATGAAAGCGAAGAATCCGGCTGCCGAAGCCTTTCAGGCGAAGGTCGCAGACGAGATTATCCCGGCAATCCGAAGAACCGGAAGTTACAGCGCGATCGCCCTTTCTCCCGCCGAGCAGCTGCTCGCGCAAGCCAAGATTATGGTGGAGCAGGAGCGCCGCATCGCCGCGCTCGAGAAAAAAACTGCCGCGACTCAACAACAAATCACAGACGTTGTCAGCGCCTTCGCCGTCCCGGCCTTCTCCCCTGACCAGTGGCAGGAACAAGCCAACCAGACGATCAACAGGATCGTTGAAATGAACCACCTGAATCATCAGAAGTTCCGGCACAAACTTTACGAGGAGCTGGAACGCGTCGCAAACTGCAACCTCAAAATGCGCCAGGACAAACTGAAAGCGCGCATGAGAAACGGCGGCGCTAAAACGTCTGAAATCAGCGCCATCTCAAAGCTGGCCGTGATTGCCCGCGACGCGAAGCTCAGAGCCATCTTCGAAGGAATCCTTCGCCGTGAGGCCGCGTTGTGCCTCGCAGCATGCTGACGAGAAACAGCAAACAGTTTTCAGGAGGTATACGAAAATGAACGCAAACTTCGTAAACAGATATACAGAACTTCAAATGTCCATCAACGAGTCCGTCGCGGTCATGACCTTGATGATTGACGCTCTTGATGCGGACGCTTCCCCGAAATATGAGTGCAATCCCGTCACCAAACTTGCGCTCAACGCCGCTCTGGCAAATAGAGTCACCGGAATCTACGCCCCGGCCATGAGCATGGTATTCAGGAATCTGTCTGGCGCAAATGAAAGAGCCAAAGAACTTCTCGAAGAGCTGAGCCGCGAAGAGCTGGCAGTTCTCTCAGCTAATAATCAGGAGGATTGACAAACATGAATAAAAATATGAACACAATGAACAACGACCTCGGGATCGACATCAACAAGACGCTCGTCGCCATGTTCAGCGCCTTGACTGCGTCGATCGACAACCGCACTGTCTGCAAAATGTTCGATGACTACTACGACAATATCTGCGCCGGCGGCGACAGCACCGGAGAGTTTCGCGCCCTTGAAAATTCCCTAAACGACATGCTCGTCAACATCTGCCCTGATCTCACGGAAGACTTTGTCCGGGATCTGGCCAGCAGCCTGCTTCTGATGGAGCTGTCCCGCAGATTCCACAACGAGCACATGGACGACGCCCCCGGAATCATCAGCGAGTGAATTTTTCAGAATCACCCCCATTAAAACAGAGCGCGGCACCGCTATCAATCAGGCGGCGCCGCGCTCTGTTATTTTGCCCTTTTATTCACGCAAAGTGTCTTTCGTGTCCTTTTGCAAAAAGTGAATATTTTTGCATTGACGCCCATTCGGTGCGCGAACAAGCAGGTCATGCCTCTAATGCGGGTGCGAACACCCCTCCCCAGAGAGCGTATGTGGACATTCCCACACCAACCTGTTGTAAGCCCATTGGTGGCGCCCTGAATTTGCCCTCCAGCGGTATTGAGCACGCCCTGTATGGAATCTAACGCAGTGCTTCCGGATAGGTGCTCACGCAGCTAAAAAAGAGGCGTATGAGGCGGCAGAGGAGGAAATGGCGCATCGGCCGAATGCTCAAAATCAGCAAGAATCCCGTTTTTCTGCCGCAAGAGCGGTTTTTATGCCATCGGGTGTCTAGTTTTCCACCCAGCTATGTTTAACGCCCTTAGAACGCGAAATTTCAGCTAACGTCCTTCCCTGCCCTCGCGCGCGCCTGTGTACGCGTGGATAATGTTGGAAGTCCACCACCGGCGTTTGAGCTGTCAGAGGCGGTGCAAGACGGCAGGTAGGGTGGTTTGGGAACGGTTGGGGGGGAGGGTGTGCTAAAGGCGAAGCCGAAAAGAACTGCCCCTGGTCAACTGGAAATAGCCCCCCCTGCCAGGGCGGCCAGGCGCCCCGGCTCCGTCCGGCGAGAGCCAGGAGGCGGCGAGAGCCGGGATGATCCGATTGCATTATTGCTATAATGTCACCTAATCGGCGCGCGGGCGGCGAGCCGGGCGGGCTCTTCCGGCGCGCGGCTAGAGCCGCGAGCGCCTGCGCGGGCGGCGAGCTGAGGCGGGCGAGCAGGCCAGGAGCCGGGCGGGTCCCTCGCGCGCGCGCGTGCGCGGGTGCGCGGGCGCTCGCACGCGCGCCCTGCTACGATTGCACCTACCTCTCTCCGTAAAAGAACGCGGCACAAGAGCCGCGGCACCTTGCCCGCGGCAAAAAAAGCCCACGGCCATAGAGCCGCGGCCTTTGTCCTGCGGCTAAAATACATAGCATGACGCCGCGGCTGTATTGCTCGCGGCAAAAAGACATGGCAAGAAATATGCCGCAAAATATAAAGGGCGAGGACTCGCCGCCAAAGGCGGCGGGAGAAGAGCCCGCGGCTATAGCTGCGGGGCTGGCCGCGGCACGGTCGCGGGTATAGGGTCGCGGGTTATAGACTCCACGCGTGCGGGCGTGCGCGGGCGCGCATTATGAGCGCGGGCGTGCGCGCGGGCTCGTGCGCGCGCGTAGCACGTGCGCGGGGGTAGTTTGCAAGGGCGTTATTTACACTGTTTTCGCGGCAAAAAGAGCATATAGTGCCTTGCGAGGCGGCCGCGTTACGTCTGCGTTACGCTCGCGTTACGCACGCGTGACGGTAGCGTTACGCTTGCGTTACAATGTAACGCTTATCGCCATTAAGAGCGCCGCGCCCGTCTTCGGCGCGTCCTGCCGCCCTATTATAGTATTCATCATGTATTGCATATCATGCATACTTTTCCACCTGTGCGCAGGAGCTTCCCGCGCGCCCTGGCTGGCGCTGCCTGCCTGCCGGGCGAGAGAAAACCCCGGCCGCGGATCCGTCTGAGGACCTGCGGCCGGGGCTGTTTTTGTCTGCGTTATTACATCCGATAGGCTGTTGCGTCACATTTTCTTAAGTGTATCGGATCCGCCAAACATGAGCGGAAAATTTCAGCACCTTGTACAATTTTACATAGTCAATATATTGTGGTCACGGCTCGAATTTAGGGCAGAAACCACTATATATAGTTGTGGAAAAGCCTGTTGATAACTCGCTGATTTGATGGCATATGTGCAAAATGCTATAATAGGATCGTGGCAAGGGGCACGGGGATCCCGCGGCTGCAAGTCTCGAGCGAATCGAGGTGAACGCCGTGACGATCGCTGACGCTATAGCTTTGCTGGCGCTGGTCGTCGATGCCGTCGCGCTCGGTGTCCAGATTGCCCGCATGGCGCGAAAATAACCGCATCCCGTAAATGACGGAACGCGGCTACTCTCGGACAAAAAATCTTTTGGGGCAGCTGCGGACCGTCTAGCACACGGCCCGCGCCCCTTGCCAGATCATCATAGCACGCGCCGCGGCCAGTGTCAAGGCGCCGCGGCGTCGGCTGGGGCTTCTGGCTCCGGATCTCCGGCGATTCCGGGGACTTCGGCGGCGACGAGCCGCCAAAGCATGCCGTTAACGCTTTCCCCGCGCGAATCGGCGTACTTTTGTATAATTTCTTTTTTGCCCTTCGGGACGGTAAAGTTTATACGATCGTACATTTTATTCATGTACTTATTAACGTATTTCGCCTGCGATTTCTTTTCGGCCAAAAATTCCACCTCCACGCGCTTATTTTACCGTTTTTTAATGGCCGCGTAAATGTCAAAACATGCACAATTATATGTGCATATATTTGGTGAATATGCCTGTTTACATATATGCGCATATATGCTATCATAGAACCATGGCAAGGGTACAAAAACAGCGAATCCGCCCGCTGGGCGTTATAAAAGGAAGTGAGGAAATGACCGCGCCAAACACTAGCGAACTTCTCGTCGAGCAAGCGCAGATCGCGGAGCGGCTCCGGCTTCTGATGCTTGCTGAAAAATGCAAAAGCATCGAAGAATTTCGTGACCGTCTCCGCGACCTGATCGAGAAGTAACGCGCCGGGGCCTGCACTCACAACGCAACCCCGACGCGAACCAAACCGGCGCGGGCGGCTAGTTCGCGGCCGCCCCGCTGGATGGTTCAAATGATACGCTTTTTGCAAATGCTTGTCAACCCTTAAAAATGGAGGTTATAAACAATGACACAACAACAAATTTCCGACTGGTGCACCGCGCACGTTGCCGCACCCGTCTCTTCGTCCTACTGTGACGCCCTCGACGCCCCGGGCGGCGGTTATTATATCAATTGTATCACCTATAAAAACGGCGAAACATACAAGTTTACGGCGAGTGGCCCATTGGGCGATGAAATTATTAAAACATGGATCAACGGCGAGCTGGTTCATGAGTCCTGCGGGAAACATTTAGGAGGCAAACAAAAATGAAACAGGTTAACTACTACGCAATCGGCGGCCAGTATCATTATTACTGCTACGGCGGCGCGGAGACTCTGACCGGGGCAAAGCGCATTGCCTCCGCAAATGCCGAGTACTGGGATAATTGGCAAGGATGGCATATTCCGGCGGTTTATCGCGCCGCGGATACCATGACGGACGACTCCGGCGCCCGCTGGCCTGCCCCGTGGGCGCGGCCCGTGGCCGTTGCGCGCTATGGCAGCAACTACCGCGTGCGGTGGGAAAACATGGGAGGCGGTGAGGATGACCATGCATAGATCGACGCTTTCCGCGGCGCGCGCGGCTCGACGCGTCCGACGCGCCCGCATCGCCTGCGCCCGCGCCGCTTTTCTGGCGCTTGCGTGCATGCTGATCGGCGCGAAGATCGCAGAATATCGCAGCTTCCCGGCAGGCGTGGCGCTTTCGGCCGTGTCCCTGATCGCGGCCGCTATCTTACTACATAAAGGCGGTTGGATGACCTGCACGGCAAAAAAACCCGCGGCGCATAGCCGCGGGAGGAAGTCAGGCAGGAGCCGCGCAGCCTGATACTTCCGCGCAAAATTTTAGGACCATCCCGGACCCGAGAAAATCGGGCGCGGCGCTCACACTCGAAAAAATGGAGGTATTTACTATGAAGACCAACTTTTTTGCTGCCTGTCAGACGCTCGACGAGCTGAAAGCCGAGTTCCGGCGCTTGGCTATGCTGCATCACCCGGACCGGGGCGGCGACACTGCTACCATGCAGGCAGTCAACGCCGAGTTCGACCGGCTTTTCCCGCTTTTCAAACTGCGCGTCAACGCTTCGGGCGCTGCGCCGCGCACGCACGAGACGGCCGAGAGCGTGCGCCGCGACTTCTACACCGCGAACGGCTGGGCGGGCGTCAACTATGAGCCCGGCCGCACGTTAAAAGAGATCGCCGCGACGGTTCGCCGCTACATCAAAGAGAAGTACCCGTGTTATAAGTTCAGCGTGCGGACTGCCTATGCGTCCATGTGTCAGGAGCTCCACGTCGATATGAAAGAGGCGCCGATCGAGATTTATAAAACGGTCGACGAGCTTACCGACGACGACCGGGCGCAGATCCGCCGCCGCGCGACTCGCGGCAACGACTGGCAGCTCAACAGCTGGACGCGCGACGAGGAAAACGCCGAGATCCGGCGGCTTTGGGAGACCTCCGGCGGTTCCTGGTACCGCGTTGTTTCCGACGGAGTGCAGGCCGTCGCGAATGACGTCGACGACTTCGTCAATTCGTTTAACTATGACGACTGCGACGGCATGATCAACTATTTCGACGTAAATTTCTATTATTTCGGCTGCCTTCAGAGCAACGGCCTCGGCGTCGCATACGTCCCGCGCGAGGACAAGCGCAAGAAAGCCTTAAAGGGCGACGCGCCGGAAACGGGCAGCGCCTCCCCTGCTGCCGAGCCTTCCGCGGCCTGGGTCCCCGCCGCCATGGTGCGCGTGGACTTCTGCCCCGAGCACGACGGGATCGAGGCCTATTTTACCGGCAAGCCGTCGGAGCGCGTGCGCGCGTCCCTGAAGGCGGATGGCTGGCGCTGGCACGGTCAGAAAAAGTGTTGGTACAACCGCAACACCGAGCAGCACTTGCAGACGCTGCGAAAAATCACGGAAAGCCCGGAAGCGCTCACGGCCTGAGAAATCAGGCCGCGAGCCCCGCGGCAGGTCATTAAAAATACATCGCGCCAAAATTTTAGAACCATTTTAGAAAGGACATGTTTACAATGGGAAAGAAAACCGCCTCTTACTTCACCTCGAAGTTTACCCAATACTTCAAGCGCGCCGCGAAAACGTCCGTTTTCTCGATCGGTCGGCCGAATGTCGAGGAGTTCAGCGCGGACGACTGGATCTATATTATCAACGGAAATGTTGCCTATCGCATTGCGCCCGGCCTGTATGATCTGGTTCAGCCTGCCGCCATGGTGGCACGCCCGAAGCCCGGCGAAGTCGTCAACCTCGGAAGTAAAATCTTCGACATCGAAACAATTTTGAGAGTGTGGAAAAGCAACGCGGATTGCTGCACCTACCCAGCAGTTATGACGCCGTTTAGTTTCTCCCTCAAAAACGGCGACGTTGTAGATGTTTTTTCAATTTCCGGGGCGGGCGCGATTGCTCCGGCTGCAATCAATCACGAGTTTATCGCGCAGCTTGGCGCCCCTCAGTGCGTCGAATGGCTTGGACACAGCAGCACCGGCGCGATTATGGGCAAAGTCGGAAATGGTTTCGTCGAGTTCCTTTTCATGTCGATTAGGATCGCGCCGGAAGATGCGGACACTTTCACGGCCATCGCCGAGCGCTACCGCCCAATTCCGGAAGACACGCAGAAGAAGGAGGCTTAAAAATGTATTACGAAATCAACGAAGAGACGGCCCGAACCGCACAACAACTAAGAAGCTTCTCTGACTATGTCCCAGGCTCCGCTACAGCGGAGTACAGGGACATGGTAGACGAAGCGGCGCGAATCGCCGAAACCGTCAAGCAAAAATGCAAGACAGAAGCGCAGCGTGACCGCGTCGACGATCTTTTGAATCGTTACGCCAAAATTTTGGCCGAGTACTTAAATGAGGAATCGCGGATCGGCTGCATGTGTCCGTCTGTCATGATCTCCGGCGGCTCGAATTTCCCTGTCCGGAAAAAGGAAAAGCAGGTCGCCGCCTGGAACGCGAATCATGAGCGTTTCAAGCAGGCCGAAAGCATTCTGTCCGAGATTCGGACGGCTGCCAGCGTCCCCATCAAGTCGAACGATCCGGAAGTGATTCCGGCGCTCGAGAAAAAGCTTGCAGCTCTTCAGGCCGCACACGCCCGCATGAAGGAAGCAAATGCATATTATCGGAAGCACAAGACGCTGGACGGATGTCCGGGAATCGACGACAAAACGCGCGAATGGCTGACGAAGCCCGGCGTGTTTGCTTGCGGAGACGGCTCCCCGATTGCCCTGTATAAATGCCCGTATCCGACATATGCGCTCTCGAGTAACAACGCAACAATCAAAAGCGTTGCCGCTCGTCTGGAAAAACTACGTGCCGAAAAGAATGCTGTGCCCGTGGAGGAAATCGACGAAGACGCCGGGTTTTCATATGTTGAAAACACTGATATGATGAGAATACAGTTCATCTTTGACGGAAAGCCCGACGAAGAGACTCGCGGGATCCTAAAGGGAAACGGTTTCCGCTGGGCGCCGAGTCAGGGCGCTTGGCAGCGCCAGTTGACCGACAACGGCCGGCGCGCTGCCGAAAATGTAAAAACCGTGCTTCGCGCGATGAACGAAGGAGGAAAATCAAATGATTAAATACGATTGCGCAGGCGATGATCTGCGTTGCTTTGAGTTTTCCGGAAACGGCCTTGATGTCCTCTCGGAGTACCTGGCGCTTGGTGCGCTCATCTACGACAGTCTGACGAAAAGCTATTCAATATCCGTGGCAGAAGCTTTTCGGAACCTCGTCACAGAGTCGCTTTGCAATTCAGAATCCGCTGTATGGGCAGCTTGCAATGCCTGCGAGGGCGCGAGCGAAGCTGTAGCGGAAAAGCCAGATGGGACTCCAAAGAGCGGCGGGACGAAAATTGTCCCGTTTCATCCGCAATAGTTTGTCGGGCGATATTGCCCGACAAAGAAACTACATCGCGCCAAAATTTTGAAACCATTTGCCATACTTAGGAGGTGAACATCCAGATGTTAAAGATCAAAATTGAGGATAACACAACCGATGTGATCGAAGCCGAGGGTGATGTCGTGACCACCTGCTCCGAGCTGCTTCTTGCCACGTCGATCATTTACAACGCATATCGCGAAAGCAATTCTCTGGATGCAGGGCTGTTTAAGTCGCTGATGCAGGCAGCCATTGCGCGGCCGGACTCTATTGTCTGGGACGAACACGAGACCGAAGGAAGCATCATTCGGATTCCACGCATCAGGAAAATTGCAAAGGAGTCGGACGACACCGATTCCGAGAGAGGTGATTTTGAGTGACGCTCCAACGATGGCGCTATGATCTTCACGAATACGTCCCGTTCGAGGTTCCGGACGGGACGCGCGTTGCCCTGTATTGCGACGACATGGACACGCTTGTTTCCTGCGCATCTTGCTTTTCTGATGTTGTGTACGGAGACACATACACATCAATGGAGATCCACAATGCGGCCGGCCTCGGCTACGCTGTCTGCTCGTCATGCTACACGCGAGAGTGCGCGCGCCGCCGTGCAGAAAAAGGCGCAGTGAAATAATCATTGCGCCAAAATTTTGAAACCAATTCAATTTTCAAACAGGTTGATAGTTCTGCTGTGTGCAAGAAAAGGGGTGATTTGATGCACGTATCCGGTTTTCACAAAAACGTTGTTTCCCGTCCGTGGCTCGCAGAGCTTTCGTATGCGGACGGGACATGCGTCAGCGTCGAGGTGTACGCCGAGTCTGAAGCAAACGCGTATCTGCAAGCCGAAGCCATTGCAGAAAACCACGAGAAAGAATACGATGGGCTTCCAACAGATATTCGCATCTTCAGTAAATAGCAATCATCGCGCCAAAATTTTGAAACCATTTCAAAAAGGGGTGAAATCGTGGCTGATAAACAAAACGAAGCTCTGGCGATCTGGGCGGCGCTCCGGCCTATGATCGACCGGGAAATCACAGAAAAAACGCGCTCGTGTGTGCGGGCGCGAAAAATGACCGTGACAACCGCTGTAAGTGGTGGTAAAATAGGTGTAGCAGAAGCCTATGGCGCTACGATTCAGCTTCCGTATCTGTCGACGCTGTCCCCGCTTCCGGCAGTCGGAGACTCCGTCTGGGTGCGGTATTACATGGACGATCTGTCAACGGCCGTTATTGTGTCTAAGGGAGACGGGCTTTGAGCTGCTGTGTTCGCCCTTTTCGTTTTTGAGTTTGAAAGGAGAGTTTCGGGCATGTTGATCAAGTGTAAAGAATGCGACCACGATGTCAGCGACAAGGCTACGGCTTGCCCTAATTGTGGCGCCCCATTGAAGGATGCTCCTACTGAGGAATTTGTTGCCGTCTCGAGCGAGGGCGACACGAAATGGAAGCGCGCATCCGTTATTTCCTTCATCGTCTCCACGCTCATGCTGTTCGAAGGCTTCTACAAAATCTTCCGCTATAAAAGCCCGGACGAGTATGGATCTGATGCTGTAAACGCCTATGTCGGCGGCGATGCATACAATTTCATCATCAACAGCAACCTATCCGCCGCTTATTTCGTCCTCGCCGGCACTGCTGCCATCATGGGTGTTGGATTCATCATCGCGTGGCATCTTTCTAAGTTTCACCGCGATCAGCGGATTCATCTTTGATGCCAACCGTTGCCTATCGCTTTCTTCCGGAGGGGAACAATGAAGATCAATGACGAACATTTTTGGATTATCCTTGAAGATGAGGACGAGGAAATCGACTTCTCAAAAAAGCGCAAGAAACCCACGGACGACGAAATCGTGTCGAGGCCGAGATATATTGTGTGCCTTATATCCGTTTTTGTGATACTGATACTCTTTGCGATCAAATTTGCATCTTTTTTATTCTGACAGGAGGTTGACTGTGAAAAACTTCTTCGAAGGCGTATTCTACTTATTTGAGGCTGCGATTTGTATTGCACTTGCTTTATTTATATTTAAGTGCGTCATTGCAATGTGGACATAAAACGAGGGCTCTGCCGACCTGCCGTGCAGAGCCCTCGTTTTTTATGTCACCGTGCCAGATACGCCGCGCTCGCGTAGCCGGTCTTCCCGCTTGCAGTCTGGACGTAATACCAGCGCTTCCCTGTCGCCGTCTCCTTGCAGTAGTAGCCGTACCATGTTACAACCTTCCCTTTTGCGACAACCTCCTGCACAGCGCCGTTGATCGGCGCTTTTCTGATTTTGAGGCCGCTTTTTGCCGTAACAGTGAGTTTTACACCTGTTCCGCAGCCAGATTCCCGCTGCATTGCGGATACACGCCCCGGCGTCGTATTTATGCTGCCGGAGGTGCTTGCAGACGTGCCGGAAGATCCTGCTGCGGATGTGTTGCGCGCAAGGATATTGCCGTTTCCGCCCTTGATCCAAATCCCAAGCTTTCCGCGGACTCGTCTGCCCTGTTCATACGACGCAAGCGGCGTAATGCAGGCAACAGAGCCGCCTCCGTCGAAGTTTGCTGCCGTTGTGTAGCCGAGCTCGATAATACCGTTGGCAAACTGAGAGAGCGTGCATCCGCTTGCTGCCTTCGCAAAGACAACCGCACACTTTTCGTCGTTCCACGCAAAAGCAACACGCGCGCGTTTTCCGGACAGGCCGGCAGGAACAGTCGTAAAAGCAACCTTGCCGTCACGGACAAGAAGCGGGTACGCGCCGATCCAGTCAGGCGCCTTTACGTTGTTCATGTAGCTCAGGGTCGGTGTTTTCCCGCCTCCCGTAAACGCTACGCCGAGCGCATGCGGAAGGAACTGCGCCTGACCGCCGGAAACGACGCCAGACGCGGCCGCATATGTCGTCATATTAAAAAGCTCGGCGTTGCAAATCACATCCGGCGTGCGGTTCTTCCACGTCTTGCGGCGGGCTGCCGCGCTGACTGTTTCTCCCTTTGGCCCGGCCATCGGAATATAGCCGATATAGTCAATATTTTTAAGGAGAACGCTGTACTGATCCAGTTTCACGGTGCTTTCTTCCTCCTTCTTCGGTGTTTCCTTTCCGGCAATTGCAGCGGCTATCGCCTCGCATATTTTCTGCGTTTCTCTGTTCCAGCGCCGGATGTCATCCGCGTCGTCAATAAAGCAGATTTCAAGCAGGTTGGCCTTGACGCCCGCTCTCGCTGCCGTGTTGATGACGGCAAACTTCCCAGAAGCCGCCTTTCTTCTCGTAAATCCGATTTGAGAAATCGCATCAAGCAGCTTTTCCTCGTATCCGGACTTCTCGCCGGCCGACGGGTAGTAGATTTCAACACCGGTTGTTTTCCCATTCCCTGCGGGGTTGTTTGCACCGGCGTTAAAGTGGATTTCCAGAACGTAGTCATACGAGCCGAAATTTGCGTTTTTCTTGAGGTTTCCGCTTTGGTAGTCGTAGTATGCGTTCCGGCTCTCGTCGTACTGTGCCGCCGAAATTCCTGCTGCCGTGAGGGCTTTTAACACGCCAGCCGCCGCAATGCGCGTTAGCTCCGACTCTTTATACAGCGTTCCGTCAATCTTCGCTGACGCGCCGATGTCCCCAGCTCCATGTCCACTTATAACCAAGACTTTCATGCTGCGCAGCGCCTCATTCTTTAACAGCCTGCGTCCCGAAATAGAACGCGATGACCGTCGTGAAAATGCTCATGAACTGCGTCTCGGACAGTCTGCCCGTCGCAGCCAGCGCCGCGAAAACGCCGGTCAGTGTCAAGGTCACGAGGCTCTTCACGGTTAGCAGTTTTACGAATCTGTCAATCAGTTTGTTCATTTCTTGTTTGCCCTCCCTTGCTTTTTTAGACAAAAAAACTGCGCGCTATCCCACTCAAAAGCATAGGCTTCTGAGCACGGATGCGCGCTGCAAAAGGTTTTCTGTTTTTATATTATATCATCGTTTTTGAGCAAGGTCAAACTTTTGATCGTATCTTGGCCTTGTTGACTAAGTCTCACATCAGAGTTATAATATCCATGAGGTTTTATGGTATGAGGAACGCTTTTGATGATCTCAAGGACTTAATAGATTACGTTCAAACTGAATACAGCGAAATCACCAATGAGTGGCTGTGCGGTGCAGACGCTAAAATAAATCTGAAAAAGTCTCAAGTTTCCGACGTGGATGTAGATGGAACTATTTACAAGAGCATATTGGACTATGTTCAGCTTTTGAACGAGAGAAGTGCGAGCATCACATTGCGGCTCTCTTCTGTATGCGCTTCTCGTGTGACCGCTCGAGTAAAAGCGCAAAACTCTATTGAGTATAAAATTCAAAGCTACAAAACAGATCGGCATGAGTCTGGACGAGTCCCTATCAACAAATGCATCAACGATTTACTCGGCATTAGAATTATTTTGGATTTTCCGTTGACGTTTGAAGAAATTTACTCGTTTATTGAAGCAACGTATCCGGGAAAGTATCGCTGCATAAACTCATCAAAACTTGATTATAAGGCCGTTCATCTCTATTTTAAGGGAAGCAACCATTCGTTCCCATGGGAACTTCAAATTTGGAACCAATGTGATGTTGAAAGCAATTTTGCTTCTCACCAAAAATACAAGCAAGAATACACCACATGGGAGAAAGAAAGCAAGGAAGGAGGAATCATCAATGGTTAAGCACTATATTATCATGAGCAGTTCTTATACTGACGGAACCCGTGTTGCATTGGACATAACGGAGATTCGCCAACTCAACAGCGCAACACTCACAAACGTTATTCAAGGCATAAAAAAAAGCTGTGATAAAGATATTCCTCTGTCAACCCATCTTATTGAAACCGAATCTGACTCCTGGGCCTCTGTGGCAGAGTACGATCCTTTCTTTGCAGACGTCGAGCACGTCAAATCAGCAGAAGAGTTTTCAGAGAAAATCAGGAAAGGGCGAATTTTAACTGGGCTGGATGTCGCAAATTACATTCTTTCAAAAATCAAATGCACCCATTTATCGCTGGAAAAGCTTGTGTATTTTGCATATGCTGATTATCTGTGCAAATATTCCAAGCGCCTGTTCGAAGACCGCATCTTTGCATTTAAGCATGGCCCCGTTGTCGATAGCGTTTATGAGACGTACAAACGAAGCGGATCTATGTATGTAAAGGCATTCGAGTTTGGCGTTGATAGCGACGTGGAAGTTGGAGTAAAAGAGTTGCCCGCACGAAGCCGTATCTTGTTTGCAAAGGATGGTGCCGAAAAGCTCAGTTCTATTGACCGGACAATCCAAAAATACGGAAAGTACACTGCGGGCGCGCTGGTTGCTTTCACTCACCGCGCCGGCTCCCCTTGGTCTCAGGTAGACAGCACAAAAGCATATCAGCCAATTTCGGACGAATTGATAATGGCTCATCATTATGTCGAGAGCGTTCCTTAACCCAAAAAAAGCAGAGGGTGCGGCAAATTGGCCGCACCCTCTTTCTCTGGGCCTCGTGGGCTGCTCACTTGATTCCAAGAGCTTCTTTCGCGTATTTGAGGTATGTCTCCTCGAGTTCTCCGGCAAAGTCGGCATACTTGACCTTTCCGGTCACAGCGTCGATATAGCCAATCTCGTTCGCGGCGCCGTCCATGACAGACCATGTCAGTCCATCCTTGGTAACGGCAGTGCCCATCGCCATATCTGTTCCAGTGACCTTGTCAATGCGCGTCCACTCCGGGTGCTCGGCATACGCCTTGTTCTCAAATTCAACACTCTTGTACTCGTTTACGATCGACATATTATATCCTCCTTAATTTACCCGCCTGAGGGGCAGTTTATTTACTTCGCTCATAACGACGTCCGCGTCTCCGTTTCCGCCGAGACCGGTATGATAACTCTCGTGCATCGCGTTCAGGATCCGTCGGTCGTCAAAGTCGATTTCTCCCGCCTCGATGTACTTCTGGCCGAGATACCGGATGCGGTCAAGCATCACGATCTTCTGCGATTCGCACAGTGCTGATATTTTTAAGTCTCTCGCCTCTTCTCGCTCTGCGCGCTTCCTTTCTGCCTCTTCTCGGTTTTTCTCGCTTGTTTGTCGTTTTTTTTGCAGCACCGCAGCGTAGGCGCAAATCACGCTCGCCGTGGCAGCGATGGCCGCACATATTATCTCGGTCATTCCCGATTCCCCTTCCGGCCGGGCGCATGTGCGGCCGACAATTTTTGACTTTTTAGGCGATTCTCTTGATAACGGCGCACGCCTTACCGCCAGTTCCGCCCTTATCGACGTAGTAATAGGTTGTCGATGAGTTGATCCTGTTGTAGTGTGTGGTTCCGGCGCCTCCACCACCGCCGTAACCTCCGCCTCCGCCGCCCCCGGCTTGTCCGCTATACCCAACAACACTTCCAAATCCGGTGTCCTGTACGTTTCCGCCCGATCCGTCTCCTGCCCCGCGGCTTCCGCTTGTTCCGGCTGAAGTTCCTACGTAATAGTTGCTGTTAGCTGACACAACAACAGCGTCTCCACCAATCCCGCCGTCTCCACCAAAAGCACCGCCTCCGGATGTCTTCTCCCGACGCGTTGATGTAACGCTGCTGGACGAACCGTTGGATGAGTAAAGACCGGATTCACCGCCGGATGACAGTGATTCGGGATCGTTCAGTGCCTCCGGAAGCGCGATAGAGGAAGTATTCGTGCCGTTCGACGGAAACGGCGTCACGTTTTCACCCGTGACAGAGCCTGCAAGCGGCTTTACGTTTGAGTAAGTCCCCGTGATGCTTCCCTTGGTCGCCTTAATAACAACGGATCCATCAATCAAGACGGATACGCTTCCGTCATCGGATATTGTGATTGTGGCGGTCTGCCCTTTTTTCATCGCAATATCCACATAGCCGCCGCCACCGCATCCGCCAGCGCAAGCCCACGCGCCGCCCGTCCAGGTGTCAGACGTATCGGCAGCATAACCGCCGCCATCCGCGCCTGCGCCAACAACTATGATTCTGTACGTCCCGTCTTCTGGCGCAGTCATCGTCCCGCTTGCATCAAAGAGCTCCTGATATGGGATAAACTCCTGCTTACCGCCGCGCCGTGTAATAAAAGCCTGCGGCATTACCTCACCACCTTTAACTGGAAAGAGAAGTCGACAGACGGCTGCTCTGTTGCATACAGGGTGCAGGCGCCATCCGAAACGTCAATCCGTGCGATGAGCGCCCATGCTTTGGCGGTCGCCTCAATGGATTCGGCAGTATCTCCCATGACAACATCGGCGATCGGAGCGTCAGAACCGAGTAGCCCGGAAACGCTGACGTTTTGAGTAAAGAGTCCGGACGTTTTATTTTCCGTCCATCCGGATGCCGACGCAGATGCAGAGAACAGAAAAACATGTGTCGGATTTATCAAGTTCCATGCCGTCCCGTCATATTGGAAGATGGCAGGATAATTCGCCGGGACAATGCCGGACAGCAGCGTTTCGCTGCCAGCGTAGCGAACCGGAGTCGGGCCATACGTCGCAGCAGCGCCGATGACCGTCAGTTTTGCGGCGGCCGTCGTCCACGCGTTCGTGAATGTGACGCAGACGCGCGAGCCGACCATGAGCGTAAAACCGGATATGGTAACTTCCTTTTCTGTCGTCGCCCCGTCCGTCGTACACGTCACAAAGTTGTTCACGCCTCGGATGGCATCGCTCATCGCCTGGAGCTCGCTCGCGCTGATCGGTGGGGCGTTATCTTCGACCCACTGCGCCGGGACGTACTGGTTATTCGTCAGCGGCATCTTCTGTCACCTCCGGGAACAGATCATCCCAAGCAGCTTGAATGTTTTCGGATTCGTCGATTTCAACCTCTCGGACATTAGGGTTCAGTTTCCGATAGCTTTTTTTGCCCTCGCAATAATAAAATTTCCCGTCTTCCTTGAGGACGCGGATCGGTGCTTCGTCGCCGGAAACCTCAACGAATTTGCCGGCCTTAGCCTTTTTTGCGGACATTGCGGTCACACTCCCTTCTGCTCCGCGTATTTGCGTCGATGCGCAAAAAAGCGGCACGTTTCCCACACTCAAAAGCAGTTGCCTTCGAGCACGGAAACGTGCCGCAAAAGTACGATATTCTCTATATAGATTATCACGTTTATTTGCGCAGGTCAAACATTTGTTTGTTTGGATCAGCGAACAAATTCTGTTTTTATGTGCAGCCTATATTCCCTTTGCTCCCGACCTGTGATATAATTGAAAATCATACTTCAGAGGTTTTCGAATGGATATTTTTATTGACGAGTCCGGATCGTTGAACAATGCGCCCAGTAACTATAGCCAATTCTTTGTTGTTGCTATGGTGTGTGCCAAAAACAACAAAGCATTAAAGCGCGCGCATAAGCGGTTCGTTTCCTCAAATCTCCCAGATTTGCGACGTGCCGATAGTGCAAAGAAGCCACACGGTTCACGCAAAGCTTGCGTTTGTGTCCAGATGTTTAATAACAACAAATTCCAAGAGTTGAAAGGTAACGTGTTCTCTCCGGAATTAAAGCGCCGTTTTCTTGCACACTTCAACCGTCCAGATGATATTGAGGTTTACTTTGTCAAAATATCGAACAAGCGTTTGACGGATGGATTTTGTCGGAACAAAGCCAGAGCGTTTAATTATACGCTTCGGCTGGCGATTCAGTATTACATAAAAAACGGGTCATTGCCCAACCATCCATATAATTTGCATCTTGATGAGCGAAACGAAAAGACCGAAAGCCGACACTTTTTGTGCGACTATTTGAATACAGAACTGGTTCTCGGTGGACACTGTAGCGGGCCGTTCACTGTCCAATACTGTGATTCATCCAACGTGCCGCAAATTCAGATCGCAGATGTGTTTGCAAACATTTACTATTCCTACCTTCATAGTCGCGCATACACCGACGAACTGAAAGAATTATATGCTAGTGGTGTAATTAAAGGGATATTTGAATTTCCGTTGTGATTTTTTCTTGTGGCTATTGACGAACCATACCGCATATGATATAGTGGAGTTGCCAAAAGTAAGTCCCAATAATGCGCCATATTCAAGGTAAGCGTCATGTATTGGCGTCGCACTTGGGCAATTGGCAACTTCTGAAATGACAGACTCGTCTAAGCGACGAGTCTGTTTTTTTAATTCTCTGCCAAGTATTCCTTAACAAAAAAATCGCGCATTTTGTCCAGTGGGATTTCCTCCCCGCGAGTAGTTTCTCTCCACGGTGCCTCGCCGCACATCATGTCATAGAGTTTCCAAGTCGAGTATTGCCCGAACACTTCAAAGACTTCTTGGAGTAGATCCTTTTCCTCCTGTGAAAAATCAGAAAAGGTCCACGCATCCGCCAGCAGGTCGTTAATATCGCCATGAGCCATCACTTTATCGTACACTTCTTTGACAACTGGGCCGCGCGTCCACTTCTCGATTGGATCGTCAAACAGTGGCTGACCCGTGACCGCAAGGAAGCTGCCCTGTGCGTAGTACAGCAGCTTCTGCAGTTTGAAGTGTGTCAGCGTATCGGCGCCAGCCTGATACTCGAGCATCAAATTATATTGGATGAACCATTCGGCAACACGAAGGGCTGGATGCTTCGCCATGAAATTTCATTCCTTTCGAAAAAATGCTTGACATTTATGTGCGCACAAAATATAATAAATGTGCGCACAGATACAGGAGGGATGATATGACACCATCGTGCGGGAGACCCAAAGCCGACAATCCCAAAACAGACCGTCTTTTTATTCGCGTTACCCCCGAAGAAAAGCAAGAGATTTATGCTTTTTCAAAAGAAAGCGGGTTCTCGTTGCTCGAATTGATTCGGAAAGGGATCGAATCGGCAAAAAAATAAGGGCTCGGCTACCCCGTCGAAAAGAGAAGCCGAACCCTTGCGACGGATTGTGCCTTTCGGTAAATCCGCTTCTATTGTAAGGCACGTCCTCAGAAAAAGCAAGGAGGACTTTTACATTGAACCAGTTGGCATTAGACGTCAAGACAGTCCCTTTTATGGGAGATACGCTGATGGCCGCCCGGGACAAAGAAGGGACAATTTACGCAGGAATCAGTTTTATGTGCTCGGGCATGGGAATGAGCAAGAGTCAGAAGGACGCGCAGATTCAGAACATCCAAAAAGACGAAGTTCTGCAACAAGGGTGCTTGAAATTTCAAGCAGGGGTCTTCGATCCGAATAATACGACTCTTGCTCTGAAACTGGACTACGTTCCGTTGTGGCTCGCAAAAATCAGCATCACTCCGGCGATGAGAGCTAAACACCCGGAATTGGTCGAAAAGCTCGTAAACTATCAGTTGAAGGCGAAAGACGTTTTGGCGGCAGCATTCGTTCAACAACAACCAGTGCTTGCCCTCCCGCAGGACTACCCATCTGCTCTCCGCGCTCTGGCCGATGCCGAAGAGCAGCGACTCGCGCTCGCGGCCAAGGTCGAGGCCGACGCGCCGAAACTCGAAACCTACGAACGCTTGGCCGCCCGCGATGGCCTCACGAGTATCCGTGACACAGCGAAACTGCTCGGTATCCCGCAGAAGCGGTTTGTGAACTTCCTGATCGGGAACGGCTACTGCTACCGCGACAAGCACGGGCGAATCCGCCCCTACGCCGGGAAAGGCGACGGCCTTTTCGTCGTCAAAGAATACGCGAACGACGCAACCGGCGCGCATGGCGTTCAGACACTTGTCACATTCGAGGGGCGCGAGTTGTTCGCCCGTAAACTTGCCGCTTAATGGAGGATTTGAAAATGGAAAAGACTGTTGAATATATTAACGCACTTGATGATGCCAGCAACGCCCTGAGTGAGTGTCTGCACACGATGGAGCTTTTTCTTGACGCCGCTGAGCAGGAATCCTAGCTGCTGGATTCCATGAAAGAGTTCGACAACTCCGGTGTCACGGATGTCGTTCAGCAGCGGCTTAGCGCATATCTCCCGGTTCTTCGGCTTGTCACGTCGAGACTGCAAACAGCCAGCGCGAGCGCTGAGGAAGCACTTAAAACCGATCAATAACCAACAGCAATATGCAATGGGCGGGAGACCGAAAATTCGGCTTCCCGCCCATGTTTTTTAAGACAGCGTCGCCACAACGAAATCGTTCACGCTCGTTGCGTTGATCGTCATTTCTTCCGTCTGCCCGATCGGGAGCGAATACCCTGTAATAAGATGGCGTTCAACCGGAGAGCCCGGCTTGTCCGTTCTCCGGATTGTAACAAGTGCGTTTTCCTCGAGGTGGAACATCTGCGTTGAGCGGATCGTGACGCTCTTTTGGAGCACGGTATATCGCTTAAGATACCACCTGGCAAGCTCCTGACACTGCGCATCTGCATAATATCCGGTCGCGCTCATGCGCTTTGTGCGCTTTCCGAGTGTGCCGTAAATATTCGTATCACTTCGAGGGTCGGTATTCGTCGCGCGTCCTTTTGGCTGCGGCGCATTGGTCAAAGACTCGCCCTCGATAATAATATCGTTGTAAACCTCAGTGTTTTTGACCTGATAGGTAGCGCCGAGAAAATGTTTCTCATCCGGCGTAAAATCCCAAAGCACGGGTTTATCCGTGTCAAGGATGTCCTCGTCCGACGCATCGAGCCGAAGCCGCCCGGTTCGGTCGTAGCCGATCCATCCGGCGAGCATTGTGTTCATTTCGAGCACAATGTCGGCATACGAGCCATCTTCGCCGTCGCATCGGTATGTGTACGGTGTATTTGTGACCGGAACCGTCGAGCCATCCGTTAACGTAACGGTCTTCCCGTTGTAATACTCCGTAAAAATCGGCGCAACTGGATCGACCTGATAGCCATTTCCGCGGTCGAGCTGCAAGATCGACTCGATTGCCCGGAAAACATTTTCGTTCAGCGCGACCTCGTATACCGAGTCAAGATTTCCGAAAAGCGTCCCGTCAAGATAAGCCCATTTGTCCACAAGCTCATAAGTCGCTGTCTTTGTCCCCGGCTCGTGAATTTCTTGCGGGTTTGAGACATAAAAGACGCCCTGCGGGAAATAGTATTCCTCTCCGTTCGGAAGGAGCACACCCATCATGAGCCGGATCTGCTGGCCGAACCACACGCTGTTTATGTTAAAATCGTAAGCGCCGTCCAGATTGGACAGCGTCACGCTGACCTTGCGGCGCTGGCCGTTTTGAAGATTGACCGAGAGAGTCCCATCCTGAATAAACGCGCCGCTTCTTTTATTCCCTGCATTGTTGTCGATTGCAAACGCAACGGTGCCGTCCGGCTGCAAGAACTCGAGTTTTGCGAGCTTGACAAAGTCGCCGCCAAGGACGTCAAGATACTGCGCCCACTTCTGGTAGGCGGTGAGGCGGTTGTCAACCGTCGTGATCGTTGCAATGTTGGAGACGGCGCTCGCAGAATCGGTCGAAAGCGTGTTTTTCGCGATAACTCGGTAATACAGGACGCCTGGCGCGTAAGTCGGCGGCCGGTATGTCGCTGCCGTCCCGTGAAAAACGTCCGAAAAATTAACGCCGTCGCTCGATTTTTGCCATTGATATGTGACGGTTCCGCCGTCAAGAACGGTCGCGGTGCCATCGAGCGCATTTGCAAGGCTGCTATACAGATAGGTTGCAGAGACGAGCGGTGCATTAAAAACGGGCGTCTGCGCCGTTGAAACAATGATCTGCGCGACATTAGTTGATGCCTTCCCGTATGTGTACATGCGCGGAAAGAGCGCCTGACTCGGGAACAGCGTCTGGCTTGGATAGAGCGCTCCTTCTTGATGCGTTAACGCTTCTCCACGGTAATACGTGCTGCCGCTCTCGTCCGTCGGCGGGCTGTAGGTGCTTTCTTCGGCGCCGCGGATCGGGAGCCAGCTTATTGCATCGGCCGAACTGAACCACCGATAAAAAAGTTCAAGCCCATTCGGCGCGTAAGCCTCGATCGTAAACGGGATCGGCTGCTGCCCTTTCACATAGCTCGCCGAGCGGAGCTCATTTGTAATTACTGGGTTTATGACCGCCATGTGATGAGCGCCCCTTTCTCGTTAGGTTTGTTAGGCTTGGATATAAGCATAATAGCGACCGCCGTAGGACATAATGGTGTAGGTCTGGCCGTCGAAAACGTGATTTTCAACAAACGTATATCCGTTCTTTGCGTCCGGCTTCTCGTCTTTCTTTGCGCGGACATCGCCGATGTAATCGCCTTTTGTATAAATTGTATAATAATTTGTTCGTTGTTCTACGCCCTGTGTATATATGTCGTAGTCCCATCCGGCAACGCTGTGAATAGTAAGTTGAGAGCCGCCGCCTCCATAAATTGTTCCGCCAGACCCAACCGGTATGGACACGCTTCCCGAAACAGAGTATGTTCCTGTATTCTGGTTAAAACTATACGATGATGCGCCCGAGAGCGTAGAATCTCGTGAATAGTTGGCAACGTGTGTTGCAGCCCCTTCGGTATAATATGTGTAAGATCCCGTGCTTGCAGTGCAGTTGTACTTCTTCCACCTCACGCCGCCGGGCTGCAAAAGGCAAAAACGTCTGCTTTGCCGCATGTCCGTCCCCTCCTTTTTTAGCCGACGTTCCCCTGAACCGACCAGATATTCAGGGCGATCATCTTCAGGCAAATGGAGCTGTACTGCTCTGCGACTCCGTAGGTTGTCGTCGTCGCAAGCAGCGTAACACCGGACGACGCCGCGAGCGTCACCGCGCCGGCCGCGCCGCGGAAAATCTCGATCTCCGTTCCAATCGGAAGCGCAACCGTCGTGCTGGCCGGCACTGTCAACGTGATGGCTTCGGCGGCGTTCTGGCAATAAAGGAAGCACCCGGCATCCGTCAGCGCAAGGCTGCGAGAAGCCGAGACAACAACAATGCCGGCGCTTGCCTGCTCAGCCACGACCTTTTTGCTTGTGTTGAGATCCGCCTTCTTCGGGACAATGACACTGTCGAGATTTTCGACCGTGTCGCAGAGATCCTGAAGCGCAGCCGCATCAAGGTCAGGTGGAGAATTGTTTACCCATGTAGGGGCGATGTAGCTCATTTTCTTTTCCTCCTGTTCAGCTTTTTAGAAGAAGACGCCTCGCGCGTCCGGGTATGTGACGTCGACGTCAACCGGAGTATAAGCCTCGCCTTGCGACGCCGTGTAATTGCCGTTTTTATCGACTGTGAGCGCCTTGATCCGGACGTTATACATCATGTCGGCGTTCGGGTCTCCGCGCTTCTGATCACGCATCTGGCCTCCTCCGGATTCCCAGAACGCGTCTCCCGGAATTGACACGACCGAAGCGGTTGACGCGTCGCCGATTTCCACCCAGTCAATCGCGCCCGTGTATGCCTGACATGCCCACGCGTCGTTAACCGTCATCGTAACAGGCGCGCCCGTTTCGATCTTCCAGAGGTCTCCCTTGCGGTTCTTTAGGAACTTATGCTTCGTGCTCGTAGACAGGGCAAGGATTTCGTCGGCAAGCTCAGTGCTGTCGTAGTAGCCATAGACGCCGTTCAAAAATCCGACATACCCGATAAGCCCTTCCAGTTTTCCGCTCTTGTAGTTGACGGAGCTTCCCTGTCTGGTTGGATACCGGGTAAAGTTCGTGAGGAGGTTCGGCAAATTGTTGTTGCTGATGGATGAAGTCGAAACGTTGTTTGAAAAAGCATATTCCGCCACGACGTGATAGACATCGTCGTTTTCGGCGTCTTGGTCGCACTCGAGAACCACCCAGTCCCAGAACAGCGGCTTGATCGTGTCAGACACGAGTGGCTGTGAGATGTACGTATTCTCACCGAGCGGGAACACATAGTATTTCGCGTCCTTCTGCGACAACGCGCCAAAATCCCGAATGGACGAATCATTTAAGCCAATATCGCAAAGATGGCGGAGCTGCGAGTTTTCGCCGTCCTGCCGGTATATCGCCAAGCCGATAATATTATCCGTATATGTAACAAGGCTTCCGGCGTTCAGGCCATTTTCAAAATTAGCCAGCATATACGTGTTATCGGTTCTGGACGGAGTAAAATCAGCGGAGCCCATGATTTGGCTGATTGTGTCGTCCTCAATCGTTCCGCCCTCGATCCAGAGATAGTCGCAAATCTGCTCTCCGCTGAGTGCAACCGACGTGATGGAAAATTGCGGATATGTGCAGTCTCCGTCATAATTCTGTACGACGCGGGCGTTGGACGATTTCGGCCGAAGTCCCTTTCTCGGATAGAGCCCAACGTGCGGATAGAGGCCGCCGGCCTTCTGCTCCTGCCGGATATAGATGTGTGACGGTGTCAGAACCACCGCAAAGAAATCGCCAGGAAAGAGTGAAATCTTCTGCGAGTAGACGGTCGCGCCGTTGTAGATGAGCGACAGCGCCGTCGTCGTGACGAGCACACTGAGCGTATCATTCATGCCATATATGGCAAATGCAACGCCTCCTGTAGGCGACAGGCCTCCGCGCCACGCGATGCTCCATGGCGCCCGGAATACCATCGGCTGTCCGGTTACGCTGTCCCATGTGACGGAGGCATCATCCGACAAAATCAGTTGATTATTGCGGAGTGTATAATTCCCGTTTGCGGTTCCGTTGATATAGTTGATGAGAGGCCACGAGACGAGAACATTGTTCGTCCCGCGCTGACGGCACGCCTGCACATAACCGACGAGAGATTCCGTGTCGTATTGAACCGTAAAACTGATCCAGCCGGAGTCTGCCTGCACGCCGCTGGATGTCTGGACGACGCAGCGCACGGCATACTCCGTGTCGGAGAAAAAGCCGTCGTATTGGCACCTGATGTCCTCGGTTCCGTAGATGTTTCCGGAGTCAAACAGCGGATTCGCGATGTCGTCCGTCTGCGAAATATACCAGCGGAAAAAGTCGAGCGTTTCGTCGTTGGCCTGCGAGTACTTTGCTGTAAACGTAGCGCTTCTATAGAGCAGCGGATTTGCAACATTGTCGATCGTCACAACCGGGGTTGCCCGCGTTTCGAAGAACGACGCCTGCGTCTGCGAGACACTTCCACCGTTCCAGAACTGCGTTATGAGCAGCTTGTAGCCGTTCGCATAGCCGTTTACAATGCCGGCGTTTGATAGTGTCTCCGCTGTGATTTTCCGCGCCTCAAATAGTATCTGCTCGCCGTTGTAATCGGTTCCAAAAGCCGGCGTTTCCAGTTCTACTTTCCCGGTCGAGTACTTTAAGGTCGATTCCGTGTCGTTCTGGTAAATGTCGATCTGGTAAGCCGTCATAGCCGAGCTGCCGTTGATCTGCCACGAGACGGAAAGGCCGTCTGTAACATCAACAGTTCCGGCGCCGACACCCGCAAAGGAGGATGGGACTATATTTGTCGGCTGATAAATCACGGGTTAATTCCCCCTTTCCGTGTGGAGCGACAGCGTGCTGAGCACTTCGCTGAGCGGTCGCTGCATCATATCGCTTCCGATTTTTACGCCGTTTATATACGTCACATTGGAATTATTGCTGTTGACAAGGCTGCTCGTCTGATTCGTATTAAAAATACGCTGCTCAGACGCAGCCCTGCTGACGCCGAACATGACACCAAGCGATTTCGCAAAGTCTGAGAACTGCGCGTTGCTGCTCGGCTTCAGAATCGCCTGCGTGAGCTCTGGACCGAGGACGGCTTCGTCACGGTCTGTCGCTTTGATCCCGCCCATGCCCCGAAGAATGCCGCCTCTGTCATACTTGCTGATAAAACCGGTTTCTTTCGCAAGGTCTGCATTGGATCGGATTCCCCTCTTGGACGGGTCGATCCCCTGCGCCTCCATCTTCTTTGTGCGCTCGGCCGCCCACATATCGAACTCTTCCTGAGTTTTCGCGTTGAGCATCAGCAGCGAGTAATCGGTTTTATCTGTAGAGTAGTTCTGAGAGTTTCCTGTGCCGGAATAGCTCCATCCTGTAGCGCTTCCGGTCGCCATGGCAATGTAATTGCCGAGACTCGCAAGGCACGCGTTGACATTTTCAATCTGCGCCTTCATCTCCGGCGTGCCGTTCTTTGCGATGTCGTCGAGAATTTTTGCAATCTCGCGCGTCGGCTCCTGCACAGAGTCAAGGATTGTCTCCCAGTTGGATTCGATTGCGTCGTAGGCGTCGTTGATTGCCTGCTTGCGGCGCTCAATCTCGTCCAATTTGGCTTCATACTCAAGGTCGGCTTTGGTATCCTCGAGATCCTTTACAGCGCTGTCATAGGTTTCCTGCGCACTCTTGAGCGACGACTCGTCTACGACCCATTCCCAGGTTCCGTTCTGAAGTCTGCGGATCGTTCGCTCGTTCTGCGCTTTTTGCAGGTCGGCCAACGCTTCCTGAACCTTGAGTTCTTTTTCCGCAAGGTCAGTCTTGTCCTTCTGTGCGTCGCGAGCATCCTGAAGCTTCTGCTTTTCGTCGTCGAGGGCATCGAGCTCCTCCTGACGCGCTTTTTTAGCTTTCTCGCGCTCTTTGTTTACGGCCGTCTCGAGTTCATCCCACAAACTGTTCTGAAGCTCAAGTATTTGTTTTTCAAGCGACAGCTGCTCGGATTTGAGTGCATTGATGTCGGCTTGCGATTTACCCGCGGCCTCCATGTAACGCTGTTGATTTTTCAGTGCACTTTCGATTTCGCGGATTTTCGTAATCTGATCCGAAATCGGTGCGTCCTGATCTTCGAGCAGTTGAAGCTCGCTCTTGCGCAGTTCGACAATCTCTTTCAGGCGCTCGAGTTCCTTGTCCTCTTTGTTGGAGGAAGATTTGCTTTTGGACGTTCCAGGGTCCCAGTCGATGCCGTAACTCGTGACAGAGCTAACGGCATCTCCGACCATGCTGTTCCATACGGCCTGTGCTATCTGATCCTGATCTGTAATGCCGTATTGCTGCGCGATCTGCGCAATTTTGTTGTAATTCTGCGCAAACTCGAGCGCGCTACCCGCAATTCCGGCCGCGACTGCGAGTTTCTGCAACTCAGTGATTTTTTGGCTGGCATCAAGCTCGGAATTGTTAAAAATAGATTCCTGTGCAACGAGATTGGCAAGCTCGATCTTTGTCAGCCCGCACTGCTTGGCCTCGGCGTCAAGTCCCTCGATAAATGTATCAAGCGCCGCCGACCCATCATCCGAAGCAAGCGCGAGTTTGAGCTTCGCAGCCGTGATAAGCTGCATCGCAACCGCATCCGAGTTGGCAACGCCGGCCTCTTTCAGGAGACGGGAAACAACGTCTGCGCTTGCACCTGCAAGGTCTTCATCCGTATAAGATAGCTTGATCTTTTCGGTAACAAGAGCTGCGAGTTTGTCCTTCAGTTCGTCCGCGGTCTGACTGGTATCTGCAAGGCCGTCAATATAATCGTCAATGCCGTCGACGTCAGCAAATGCTTCCTTGATCGCTCGGAGCGTTTCGTTGGAGACCGCTCCGTCTTCGTTGAACTCATTGAATGCTGTTTGGGCGTTGGCAATATTGCTTGCTAAATCTTTAACCGAATCGGAAAGAAGCTCTGACGCGCTCGTAAGCGAGCTGATAGAGACTTTTGCGATTTCTGCTTCGCTTGCTACCGCTGCCAATGCATCCGAATATGACATACCATAATCCATGTACACACGGATCTTTTGGCTGTAGTCATTCATGTCGCCGGCGCCGGAGTCAGCCGAGGCTTGCAGTATGTCGAGATTCTTCTGGTCTTTTGTTTTCTGACTCTCTACGCCTGTTTTATAATCAATGCTGGCCTGTTTTGCGGCGTTAAACGCATCCTTCAGTTTTGTGAGCCAGTCGATATATTCCTTTGTCTGCTCGTCCAGCTCCTCGTATGGAGTGTCTTTATATTGGTTGTTTACCTGTTCGAGGGCGTCGATAAGCTCGTTGTACTGTGAAAGTTCCTGTGGAGTCAGGACTTTGTTTGTTTGTAGTTTCTCGTAAAGGGAGTCCGCCAGATCAAGGTCGACATTTTCAAAATGCCGAACAATCACATCGCCGAATCCCTCAAGATACTCTTCGAGTTGCTGCTGGTTCATCTGCGCAAGTGCTTCGTTGCCCTCTCGCAGTTCGTTCAGATATTTCGACCACTCTTCGGCTGTGTATTCGATCGTGTAGGTCTTGCCTTGTGAGTTGGTGAAAGTGTGCGTTACACTGTAGCCTGCATCGACCGGGTTCTCGAGGATGTTTTTTCGCCCTTCGTAATATTGGAGATTCTTCTCAAGCTCAGCATTTTCCGCTTGCAGCGCAAGAATTTCGTCATTGATCTCCGATGTACGATCATACCAAGGCGTCGACTGAAGTTCTTTGAGTTTGCTCCGGTTCTCCTCGAGTTTAACTGTGGTTTCGTCGATCTTGTCATTAACTTTATCAATGGTTTCTGCTGAATCCTTGATTGCGCCTACAACAGCCGCCGTTGTGGCAGCCACCGCCGCAATGGCCGTTATCGCAGCTCCAACTGGCGTCAGCTGGAACTTAACCGCTGCTGCTCTGGCTGCATTGATCGCGGACACAAGCAGCCAAACACCGGCAGTAACTGCCCCGACCGTGACCACCGCTCTGCCTGCGCCCGTGTCGAGGATTGAAATAAACTCCGTCAATCCATCCAATGCGCCTTTGATGACGCTCGTGTCGACAAGGTTCGTGATAAACTCCGTCCACTCGTTCTTCAGGATGTTCGTCTTGCGAGTCCAAGAATCAAGGGCGTTTGCAACTTCCTTGTCGGCGCTTCCGACGGAATTTGCATAGTCGTTAAGCATGGACTGGTACATATCCCAGTTCTCAATGAGCGCGAGGAGCTGCGATGTGCGCAGTTTTCCGCCAATGTCGCTGACCATGGACATGAGCTGCTGCTCGGTCAGCACGCCGTCCTTCATGCTCTGAGCAAGGCCGGCGATTGCCTCCATGGGGTTAATAATGCTTCCGGTTGCTTCGGCAGCCTCATAGGCTTCGGATGCGTAGGTTTTGATGACGTCACGGAGGCCTTCGATTTCCCCGGCCGTCCACGTCGCACCATCTTCGATTTCTGTTTTGGTATCTCCGATGATATTCAAAAACAGGGCGCGAAGAGCGGTTGCCGCTTCGGTTCCGCTTCTCTGCGTAACTGCGGTAACTGTGCCGATGGCGGCAGAAAGCTCGTCAACGCCGACATGCGCCTGCGAGGCGATCGGCGCGACCTTGCCGAGTCCTTCAGCAATTTTTTCGATGGACGTTGCGTATTTATTGTCTATTTCGTTGGCGCCATCAAGGACTTTGGAAAGCTGCTCAATGTTGCCCTGGTATTTATAGGCTGCGTCAACGGACAGAAGAAACTGCTGTGCTATTTCCTCGGTTGTGTCGCCTACAATTTTCGTCTGTGTAGCAAGCTCTGCAAGCTCGGTTGCCTGTTCTCCGTAGCCGGCGCGTGTAAAGGACGAGACCGCGTTCAGATATTCGCTTGCCGTCTCTCCATATGCAGATGCAACTGCGTATGCCTTTTTTTCGATTTGCTCAAGCTCTTCCGCCGTTGCTCCCGTAACTTTTCGAACCGTGACGAGCTCGTCGTCGACGTTCTTCATTTCTTGCAGGGCGGATTTGAGCGCAGACGTGAGTTGGGATACCGCCTGCGACGCAAGATTTTTCAGAACTGTGTTGGCGAGTTTAGCGCTGTTGCTGAGTTTGTCTGTGTTTTCGGAAAATTCCTTTGTCTCCTTTGAGACTTTCGGAACATCCGCCTGCAACTCTTTGAATCGCGTCTGCAAATTTGCAAGCTCAGTCCGGAGCCGCTGCTCTTCGCTGATATACTGCTGCTGCGAGATTTTCCCGCTCTCATATGCCGCGTTCAGTTGCGAAAGCTGTGTACGCGCTGTCGAAACATCGTTGGAAAGCTGCGTAAAAGTTCCTTCCGGGAACAAGGAAACTTTGCTGGAAATGGACGATTGCAGCGCCGCAAAAGACCCCTTTAGTGTCGTAACGCCCTGCGTTGCCTTCTCAAATTGCTGCTGAAGCTTCTGCGCGGCTGCCTCTGCCGCTGTCTTCTGCTCTTTGTAATTTGTCGTGATCCTGCGCGACGTTTCCTCAAGCGAACCGCTCTCCTTGTCGAGTGTCCGCGTGATTTGAACAGTTTTACCAAGGCCTTGATTATATGTCTCGACGCGGCGCGTAATATCGCCGCTCGGCATCATTGTGGTCTGAACCTTCTCAAGGCTTTTCGTTAACTTCTGCGCCTGCGAAGTCGTATTTTGGAGGTTCGAGGCAGCACTGTTGTCGACCTTGATCTCGATTTTTTTATCGCCAAGGTCTGCCAGCTTTTTATCTACAGCTTCAATCGCCTGTACGGCTTGCTCCTTATCCGCTGTGATTATGAGTTGTATTTTTGCCACAAGGCCGCCTCCTTACCAGTTGTGCACATCTTCAGGATCCTGCACAATTTCAGTCGAATCCGGCTCGATTGTTATCCCACTTTGAGCCATTGCTTCAACAAACGCAGCATACGCGGGAGATCTAGCGCCGGTAATCTCATTTGAAAACGCATTCCAAAACGGGCGAGCATTGGCGTAGTCCCAATCATACCCTTGTCCTGTTTCTATTCGCTCAATAAGTTTGTCGCCGTGAACAGGGTAGGGCTTGATTGGAGCGTCCGCTTCTGTCCATTTTTTAGGGTTCTTTCCGATTGTGTCCCGCATTTTTCCGCTGTGTTCGCCGTGCGGGCTGTACTGGAAAACAAAACCGTCGTCCGTAACCGATATTTCGACGTTCGTGTCCATATCGATCAGCGATGGGCCAAACTCCGGATAATCTCTACGTCTCGGGTAGTCCTTCGGCTCATATTTGTCGTATACGTTTGTTTCAATGCTCCGAACGAGCGCCTGTTTCATCGCCTCTGCCATCGGCGTAATCGAAGCGCGAACGCCCGTCTCCACAGCGCTTTGAAACGTGATTAAATCGTCCATGAGTCCGCTGATGCCGGGCTGCATATTCAGGCTTTTCCCGCCCGGCGCGCTCTCTCCGTTATCCAGAACAACGTCCTGTAAGGAGCTGCCAAGTCGTTTGAGTTCAATACCAAAATTGACGGTTCCCATCCCTTGCGCAGCCTCCTTTTTTGCCCGTGTGCCGTCCGGTTAGCACGCCAGCAGGCGAGCATTGGCTCGCATGTTCGCGTGCGCCCCGGCGCGATTTTGCACGCGCCGGGGCTTGATTATCTCGCTGTTCAGGCAGTGACCGAGACGTCGACCTTTGCGGTCAGCGCCGGTTCTGTGCATGTGATCGTGATCTCGGTGTCGCCGGCAGTCTTGCCCTCGACGACGCCCGCAGTTGAAACAGACGCGGTCGCATCTGCCGCAGACTGGTAGGTCAGCGCCGTAAGATCCGGCTGACTCATCGAGCCGTCCTTCATAACGAACTTGACCGGGATAACCGCGGTCTGTCCCACCTTGAGATCCATCTGGCCGCCGCCGAGAACGATCATGTCCTCGACGCCCTCGGTCGGGTCAATCGGCTCGTAAACCATGTAGACGAGACTCGGAGTGCCGGAATCGCAGGCGTTGCCGTTCGGATCATCGTAGGCCAGTGCCTGACCGGAAAGAGACGAGGTAGCCGCCGTCGTCTGGTTCGTGTTCAGGCCGGCGTCGCCGCCAAACTGGAAGTTGGGCGCAATGACATGCCAATAGCCGACGAGAGAGCCGTACTTTGCGGTCGACTTGTCAGCCGACGCAAAAACAGGCATTTTGATTTCTGCCGTACCAATGTGCGGCGAGAACAGGGATTTGATGTCGAGCACTTCACTCGTCGGCTTGGAGACGTAGTAGCGCACCGAATAGGTCTGACCGGCCGTCGCAACGAAGTCCTTGACCTTCTTTGTCGTCGGGTCGATCTGATACGGCGTTCCATCGCCGTTGACGTAGCACGCATAGATGTCAGCGCCATACGGAATAGCCGGAGTCGCCGAAACGGTGAGCTCGGTTCCCGTCGCGTTGATGATCTCGCAGGTGTCCGTAATGCCGTTGTAGCCGAGTGTTCCGCCCGTCTGAAGCATACGGGAGCGAAGATCGACGTCAGCCGCTGTGTATGTGATGTTGAACTTTGCGCTGTCCGGAAGCAGGATAACCGGCACGTTACCGATTCCGGCAGTGATTTCGCCCATGTTGACAGACGTTTCAATGTTGCCGTCCGTCAGTTTGTTGTCGTAGTACAGAAGCTCTCGGGTATGCGAGAAAAACTTGAACTCGTATACGCCCTTGAGATACTTGTACTTCCGGTTGAAGCTTTCAGCCATAGTGGTTCCTTCCTTTCGTTTTTATAAAATATGCCGCGCCGGCAGTGCGCCCTTATCGGACGTCGCCAGCTTGCGAGTATTTCGAGATGGCTGCGCTCTCTGATACAAACAGGCTTCCCGCGTCTTCTTCGCGGTCGAAGCACCAGCTTGGGTACGGATTGCCGTTTTTCCACGACACCATGCCGGACATTTCGCCCGTTCCGTACACCATGTACTTCTTATCCCTGTCGATTGCGCGGCGGCGCATCTCAAATTCGTAAACGCTCCAATCCAAAAGGTCTTTGACGCGGATATGCGATGCATAAGCGACCGAGGCGAGAAGATCGCCGTACTGGATGTTTAACTGCGGAGCGTTTTGCTGTGCCTTCTCGGCAAGCGCCCGGAGAAGTTCGGGATTTTCCGATTCGTCCGGGATCTGCTCGCCGTTCATGGTAAGCAGCGCTTTTCGGATTTGGTTGAAATCATTGGGTTTTAGAATCGCGATTGGGTTTTCTGAGACGGCCGTATATGTAACGTCGATCACAAAGCCAGTCCATGCAGAAAACCCAAGAATTTCTGCATCTTCCCCGATTTTGAATGTTTCCCCCTCGATCTGACATGTCGGCAGTTCTCCGTCTTTCACGGAGACCGGCTCTCCGAATCTGCTTATATCAAGCCGAACCGATTTGTCATTCGAGGCCATTGCTTGTGATTGAACCTCCTGCAAGCCATAAACGGAAATGGTGCGGAGCTTTCGCGGGTCGTCCGGATCCGTCGCAAATCTGACGCATTTTGACGCGTTATCTGCCCCGAGCCGCAACGCCAGACAGAGAACGCGGATAAACTTCACCAGAATGCCGACCGGCTGCCCTTCAAGAAGCCCCTGCATTTCCATTGCAAACAGCGCGCTGATATACGGCATCGCAGCCCAAACAGCAGGAAGCGTTGACTGCCGCAACAGCAGCGCATCCTTGCTTTCAAGCCATGCGCCGTAATCGCGCATTTTGAGTGGGTACAGCGTCAAGCCATTTACTGACCATGGTTTTTCCTCTGCAAGAGCTGTCTGCTCCCTTATATCTGCAAACTGACCGCTCTTCATATTTTTTCTCCTCTCGCGGTAGTTGTTGTTTTTGTGGGACTATTTAAGTTTGAGATTGCTCTGGAGTTTACAGTCCCATGTAGGCGTCCGGCTGTGTCGCGTCCCAGTCTCCGCCTCGCGTCTCATATGCCAGCCGCAAAAGCCGAAACACATTTCCGCGCTGATCGTTTGCTTCACTGGATCCCGTGTCGCCGCTCCACCCCGTCGCATACGCAAAGCTTCCGACGCCCTGCATATTGACGCCGTTGAGCGCTTCTACAATCGCGCATTCCATCGCCCACGTCCGGGATAGCACGTCGGTTTTTGTGTTGGCCTCGTAAGCAAACGAGCTTCCAATCAGAAAATTCACACTGACCTGCGTAGAGAACGAATCCTTCGGGATAACGCGGCCGATGTAAATATTGAGCGTCGACTGCCCGACTAATTGCGCTTCCGCGACACGACTCTGCGTGAATATTCGGTATCCAAGTGCAGTGGGCGGATTGTCCGGCCGCTCCGGATCAAATACAACAGCCCGACGGTCTTGAATAGACGGAAGCGGTGCGTCAAGGGGATTTGGCGTGTCAATCAGCAGGTATTTCATAAGCCGGACGCGAGGATTCCGATTGTCGTCCGCAATCTCTCCGCCCGGATATGGCATGCACATGAGGTAGTCGCGGATCTGCAAAAGCGATGTATCAGCGCCTGCTGCATCGTAGTAGTTGTAGATTTTTTTGTACGGTGCGAAAAAGCTCTGGTTTTCGTCCATGTTGAAATTCACCTGCCGCTCTCTAAAATCGCCGTGCGTTCAAGCCCAATCGCTTCAAGATTCCCCGCGCTGCTTCATGTATGTCTCAAGGTCGTTTTTCGCCTTGTCCAGCTCCCCGAGAAGTGCCTGAAACTGTTCCGGGGTCGTGCTCTGCGTCATGCCGGCCAAAAGGCGGCTCGCCGTATCATTCCGACTCGAAATCTCGGAATAAATTGCTGTGTTGACCATCGCCACAAGCGCCCGGTAGTCAGACAAAATGTCAAAAATCTTGTCCCGGAGCTTGGAATCAGACTTGAGCCGGTCGAGTTGGCCGAAAATATGGCTGGCGCCGTATTTGTCCACGATGTTCATGTCGAGTTCTTCATCCGATCCCTCAACGCCCAGATAGGCACACAGCATTGCGCTCATGAGGCATTGCTGTTTGTGCGCCGTATTTTCTCTGGCTCTGTCCGGGAGCGGCATCGAGAAATCTCCGTCTGTGTAAGTAAGGTGTTCTGTGTCGATGCATCGGGCGGCGATTTTTTCCGCCAGCTCCTGCTTTTGCATCACAGGAATGTAAGAGTTTGCCTTTTCTATGACCTCGGCGGTGAGTGTATATTTGTCCATCTTGTTTATCTCCTTTTTTGTTTATGGATGGATTTTCCGCGTTTCTTCTCTTTCTGATGCAGAGAATTTTCAGCCACTTCGGGCAACAGTATCATTCAGGATCCTGTGCTTGCAGTCTCTGGCACCGTCCGAGTTTTCCCAAAGGCCGGACGCCTTGCAGAAATACTGAAAACCGCAGTAGTCCTTATCTCCCGCGCTCTCGGTCAGAGCTTTGCAGAATATTCCGCTTTTCCCCGGTTTCCGATAGGAAAAAACGCATCGTGCCGTCGCCATCAATAGCCCTCCAATCTGATTTGCGCCGTCGCTGATTCATATCCTTCTGCGCTGGCTCGAACAGTAAGCGGCGCATCGGACGGCGAGAAGCAGGCAATGTCCAGCGATCCCGAGCCGTCAATTCCCGTTGTTGCAGAAAAGCTCTTTGGGTTTGCACCAAAAGCTTCAACCGTTACTCGCTCCGGACTCTTTTTCCCGGACGCGTCAAACGCAGCTGCCTCAACGTGTAATCTCTCGTATTGAACGATGGATTCCGGCAGCGGCGTCAGAAAGCGAACCGCCTTCAGCGAAGAGGCCGCTTCAACGCTGACTTCAACGCGCTCAAAAATCTTCTCGTTCTGCTCAAGCCTGCATGTGATAACAGCGCTGCCGGCCGAAACACCCGTTATGACGCCGGAATTGTCTACGGTTGCTATTTTCGTGTCCGCACTTTCCCACAGATAACCGACCGGGCGCTCCTGCGTGCTCTCAGTCAGCAGCCCGTTCCGAACCGAACGAACCGCAATTTCCGCGCTCTGGCCGACCAGAATTTTCTCCGGCGCGCCGAGGTCGATCTTCCACGAAAACGCGTCGTATCCGGCAACGCTCAGCTCTATGTTGTCGTTTTCCGTCGGCTCTGCCGCCGCAAGGTCGAAATACTGAATCCTGACGCTTTCCTTGTCTCCGGAGAACTCCTGCAAGAAATTCACAAGTCCTCGCACGGAAAACGCCTGATCTGCCAGCATGATTCTTGTGTTGTTGTGAAGCTCCCTCGTCTGCGCGTTGCGCTGCATCGTGGAGTGGTTATAGCCGCTCAGAAGCGTCTGGTAATCCGTGTAGGAAAACGAGCTTGCCAACTCCTGATTCGTCTGCCACGCAAACGGCTCATGCTGAATGTTCCCGTAAAAATCAAGGAAGCTCCACGTTGCGTTGCAGCGTCTGACGATGCAGTTTGCGCCGTTCACGCTGCTTGCAGACGGGTTGACGACGAGATATATCTGTTCAAAATTTCCTTCGTTCAGGATGATTTTTGCGCCAAGGCCGATATACTTGATTGTCTGATCCTTGAAATAGACCAGCTTGTAATCTTCCAGCCCTCTTGCAGTCGGCGTCTGCGAGACAATGTCCATCAGTCTGATGGTGCATGTCTCGAACTGGAACCAGTCGTCCGGATTTATGCTTTGCACTTTCGCCTCGTAGACGTCGCTCGCATAGTCGAACATGCTTTCCACGAACGCAGACGTCTCGTCGCCGAACCACTGCTTTTTTCTCGATGCGAACGCTTCCGGAACGTTGGATGGATACGGAGCAAGGGAAGAACTCATCAGCCCGGCGTTCTTTAGATTTTTGGTTAAGCTCATTCCCGCGCCTCCTTTCCGGATTGATTCGCTTCACTGGGTTCCTTTTTCTCGATAACCAGTGCGTGCAGCCGGCCTCCCGCCCCATGGCCTGCTTCCCTTCCGGGATGCTTTGCTGCTTTCACCCACTTGTGACCTTTGAAAATCTGTTGAATAGCGTTTTTGCTTTAATCCAACGGGATCTTGTACTGATCGGATCGGCTGACGCTCTGACGGTAGGCAAGCGCCTGTTCAAACCTCCGGAGTTCCCCGTCAAGCTGCCGCTGCAAGAAGTTCATGCGCTCCGTGTTGGCGCGAATTTCATTCGCTTCTGTCCCCTTTGTTCCGAAACTCTTGTCGTTGATCTTCGGCGTTCTCGTGAGCCAGTCCCCGGAGAATCGTCCTTCCCACACGAATTGAATGCAAAGCCCCAGTATTTGAAGCATTTCGTCCGGGAGTTTATTGTCGAATGAGCCGTCCGAATAAAAATCAAATTCCACTGTCTGCCCGGCTTTCAGTCCGGAAGGCAGCGTAACGGCTCCCGTTTCGGCGTTATACTGTGCGTCCGGAATCGGCGTGTAGAACGGGTCGCGGCCTATCACGCCCGAAAGCCCCGCTGAGCAAAGCTCGAAGCCGGTCTTCCCGGTTTCAATCACGGCCGGCGCGTCTTGATCCTCCGGGCTCGTGTACGAAAAGTCGTCATAATTCGCCTCGGAGTAGCGCAGCCATTCCTTCGCCTCCGGCGGCTTATTAAAGCGGGGAACTGCGGTTTTCAGCCAAATGCTCATCTTCCGCAGGAACTTCGCCGGATTCTCCTGCAGCTCTGCCGTAAGCCGCAGGTCATTGATTGCGACCATCCCATAGTTCAAAATGACGTCAGAAAACGGCGTTCCCATGGTGTTCTCCCTCCCTGTGCCGGGCTCTGAAAATGAGCACAAAAAAAGCGGCACGTTTCCCTCTCAAAAGCTCATAGCTTCTGAGCACGGAAACGTGCCGCAAAAGAATCTTTAGTTTTCTCTTTTTAGCTTATCACCGTTATTCGCGCATGTCAAACATTTGTTTCCATACGAGCGAGTGAAAAAACTCCCCGGCCTGCATTTTTCGCTTGGCCGGGGAGTTCAGGTGTCTATGTCATTGTTGCGGCTCTTCCAGCGCATCCTCAGCGGTCTCGTTTGCCGCTGTCAGATGCCGCTCGATCATCCGGAGCGACGGGACGTATGTATCTCGGACGCGATTCATCATCGCCGCCGCGTAGACCATTTTCGCGTTCCCGTCCATCATTGCCGTCTCCGAGTCCTCTCTCTCAATATCCTCAAGGATCAGCGAAAGCACGCTGAGCGCCTCGTCGACGGACGTTTGCAGATCATCGAGTCTGTCCATATACATAGCCATGTTCTTTTTCGTTTCCATTTTCTATATCCTCCCCATTAACCGGCAATACAAAGTGCTGCTTCGCGCCGAAGAATGCCCTCAAAGATTGCGCGGAGCTTCGCGTCTGCGGCAATGATCGCTAGTTTGGAAACCGCAATCACATCGGCATACTTCGCGCCGCCGTTCCGCATCCGGCTCTGCATCCGCTTCTTCCGCATCTCAAGATTGCAGTTCGCCGCTCGCTCTAATTCTTCGTAGAGCTTGTGTCTGTATTGTTGGTGGTTCAGATGATTCACCTCAACAATTCGGTTGATGATCTGGTTCGCCTGCTCCTGCCAGTGATCCTTTGTGAAAACCGGAACAGAAAACGCGCTCACAACATCCGTGATCCGCGCGGACGTTTTCTGCGTCTGCTCCTCGAGCGCTGTAATTCGGCGCTCCTGCTCCACGAGGACGCTAGCTTGTTGCAGAAGCTGCTCAGCCGGGGACAACGGCTTCGGAGCCGCAAGCGTTTCGCGCATCTTCTCGAACGCCGTAACGTAGGCGGCCGTGAACAACACGCCCTTTTCACCGGTCATCTTGTTTGCGACCATGTCGCAGCCCTTCTTCGTCAGCAAATAGCAGGGGCGAGTCTCGCCTTTCCCGTCTTTGTAGGTGCTCGGGATGAAGAAATCTAACGAACGGAATTTTCCGTTGGTTAAAAAATCGCAGTATGCGTTAATCTTTTCAAGCAAATCCGAATGCCGGACGCTGGTTGTCCTTGCAATGTCACGGCTGTCAATCACATTGATGCCATTTGTGCAAACGACCTGAAGTTGTTGCATCGTTGGTCTCCTTTCAAACTAAAACACGTTTGACAGAAGCCGAGAATCCGATTATAATAATTTCAGACTTCGGGCATCTGCCTGATCTCTGAGAGAAATAGCCGGAGCTTCCGCCAAGTTGCTTTCCGGTTATTTCTTTTTTTTGCCCAGCAAGAGCTGAATGCCCTCTCGAAATGCAGCGCCTTTTGTGATTCCGTTCCTTTTGCAGTATTCTTCAAGATCACGCTCGGTTTCTTTGTCAATACAAACGCTGTATCGAATGGTTTTCGGGTTATCCAGCTTTGGACGTCCTGTGCGAGGACTCATGATCACACCTCACTTTCAAGCACACCTAAACTATAATAAAGATGTGCTCATAAGTCAACCCCCAATTTTCAACTTTTTCAAAAAAGCCGCCCTGTCACTTGACAAGGCGGCCGACCTGGTGAAATGTCAACATTGCCGCAAGCGTTTCGCGCATCTTTTCAAACGCCGTAACGTAAGCGGCTGTGAACAGTACGCCCTTCTCACCGGTCATCTTGTTCGCGACCATGTCGCAGCCTTTCTTCGTCAGAAGGTAACACGGGCGTGTCTCTCCTTTTCCGTCTTTGTAGGTGCTCGGGATGAAGAAATCAACGAGGGAAAAATCTCCCGCGTTAAGGACATCGCAATAGTTGCGAATGGACTTCATCAAATCGTTATGCGGCTTGTCGATTGCTGCTGCGACTTGCCTGCTTTCAACAACGATCATTCCGTTATAACTGACTGCTTTTAATTGTTGCATAAAAATCCTCCATTGCTTTTTGGACGGAGGAGTGGTACACTGTAGATACACCACCCCTCGGGGTTAGGTAGAGGAGCGTCTGCGAAGCTGTCCAGGCATTTAGGCAGGCGCTCTTCTTATTTTTTGTTCACGGTTTCCTTGTAAAGGCGGTTTACCATTTCTTCAAGCAAATCAGTCTGTGTTTTTCCTGTTGCCACAGCGCATTCTTGCAATTTCCGCTGCGTCTCCGCTGTTGCACGCAAGGCGATTCGGCGATCCTTTGGCAAATCCCCCACAAGTGGCCGCCCTGTCTTAGGGCTCATACTTTGCACCTCTCCTTCTTGGCTAGCCATATGTTATCATGCGGCTAGCCGTATGTCAACCCCTATTTCAAAAAAACCCGCACCTATGCGTACAGGTGCGGTGAGACCGTCGCGGGCGGCAAGACGTTCGTAGGTTTCGAGCTTCGGCGCGTCGGCCTCGACCTTGGCCGCGAGCGCGAGCCGCTGCTCGGCGGGAGAAAGGGCGATCGCGCTGTAACTTCCGGTTCTTCGGATGGCCGGGATGATCTCGTCTGCGACCTTCGCCTGAAAGGCTTCGGCAGCCGGATTCTTCGCTTTCATTGCAAGGCGATAGAACACATTTTCCGGGATAAAAGTATCTTTCGCAACTTCCTGCGAAAAACCAATATCAGACAAATAAGAGCGAACCGTACTCCACCGAATGTATTCTGTGCCTTTGCTGGAATCTGTAAAGCCGAGCCCTCTAGCAACGGTTTCCAAACGCAAGTACACGGTGCCGTCTAACTCGTAGCAATCAATTCCTTGAATGCACATAACTTTTAGGTTGTCCATAAAAATAGCCTCCTGAAGATTTCCCGCTTGCAAGAGGCTTAAAATGGTTGTATAATGAGATTTACAACCACGAGCATCTTGCTTTTGGGGTTGACTAGGCCGTTCTGTTCGTCTTGGTAGGGGGAGCAGAACGGTCATTTTTTCATGTCCGAAAATAGTTTTTCAATCCCTCGACGCAAAGTCTGCGCCCTCGTTTCTCCGTTGCTTTTGGCGCACGCGTCCAGTTTTCGCAACGTCGCGTCGTCAAGCCTAACGCTGATTTGCGTTCCTTTTGGATTGTCAATTTTCGGTCTTCCCATATGGGACAAACTCGTCACCTCACTTTCTGACTGTCATTATATATTGTGACAGTCAATAAGTCAACCCCCAATTTTCAACTTTTTCAAAAAAGCCGCCCTGTCACTTGACAAGGCGGCCG
>ERZ1034962.29-NODE-29-length-90004-cov-24.826913_pt1 | contig 90004 bp, 136 predicted proteins | sample MGYA00520696_ERZ1034962 | MGnify/ENA primary metagenome ERZ1034962 (study PRJEB33766, sample SAMN09781770) | gut metagenome | biome: gut microbiome | host: Homo sapiens | place: Madagascar | study: EMG produced TPA metagenomics assembly of the PRJNA485056 data set...
TGCTCCGCCGCATTTAGCAGCCTTGAAAACATCCGCTATTTTATCAGGATGGAGAGACCGTTCCCTTTCCTTCAAAATCCAAAGCATATCAACACTCTGCGTGCAGTAGATGTAGCACCTAAACGGTGTATCCATCTTCGGGCGCGTCTTACGCACCTCAACGGTCTTCTGCCCGGTCACAATCTTCTGACACCACTCCGGGCGAATCGAAATCATTACCGCTTTCAATCTTTCACCACTATTACAATAAATTTGGACAGGAAAGCCGGGCAGCCAGTCCGGCTTTCTTTCCATCTCATGCCTAAGCTACAATAAGGGGAGCAACTGGCTGACCACTCACCACTTGGGCTTCCATGCCCGTCAGAAAGACTGTCAGCCATCCCCTTATTGCGGCGTTCGATTTGAGCAGGTTGAGCCTCGGAGTTCGTGTCACCCAATAGATTGAATCGGCAATGAGAAAAAGATGGATTCCGGTTGCGATTCACAGATTGGAGGAATGCAAATGAACTCTGTTGGCATCGACATTTCCAAAGGCAGAAGCACGGTTGCCGTCATGCGCCCCTTCGGAGAGGTCGTCATCTCGCCCTTTGAAGTCCGTCACACCGACAGTGAACTGAGCAAACTGGCAAGGCAGCTCAAAAGCTTGGACGGTGAGACTCGCGTGGTCATGGAGGCCACGGGAAACTACCATGCGCCGGTGGCAAAGCTGCTCCACGACGCAGGGCTGTATGTTTCCGTCGTCAATGCAAAGCTGGTGCATGGCTACGGGAACAACGAATTACGGCGTGTCAAAACCGACAGGAAGGATGCTGTTAAACTGGCAAACTACGGTCTTGACCGCTGGCTCACTCTGCCGAGATACGTTCCGGAGGAAAATACCCGGCTGCTGCTGAAGAACTGCTACCGCCAGTACCGGCAGTATTCCAAAGTGCAGACGGTTCTGAAGAACAATCTGATCTCATTGCTGGATACAGTATTTCCAAACGTCAACCGCCTGTTTTCAAGCCCAGTCCGCGGGGACGGGAGCGAAAAGTGGGTGGACTTTGTGGCTGAATTCTGGCATTGCCGCTGCGTCACTGAAAAATCCGAAAAGGCATTCACAAACAAATATCAACGCTGGTGCAAAACACACGGTTACAACTTCAGTGAAGCAAAAGCGCATACCATTCACGCCAAAGCAAGCGGACATATTGGCATCATGCCGAAATCTGAAACGACGAAGCTGCTCGTTGAACAGGCTGTTGTGCAGCTCAGAACGACTTCTACTACCCTCACCGCACTCAAACGCGAAATGCTCACCTTAGCCGCACAACTGCCAGAATATCCTGCCGTCATGGGTATGTTCGGCGTAGGCCCGACGCTCGGCCCGCAGCTCATAGCGGAAATTGGCGACGTGCGCCGGTTTTACTCTAAGAAAGCATTAGTGGCTTATGCCGGTCTTGATGCTCCTCCAAATGATTCCGGCGATGTGACTGGCAAGCACAAGAGCATGAGCAAAATTGGTGCATCATCCTTGCGTCGGACGCTGTTCCTCGTCATGAGCGTCTACTTGCAAAACGCACCGTTGGATGAACCAATCTACCAGTTCATGGACAGGAAACGTGCCGAGGGCAAGCCCTACCGCGTCTACATGATGGCTTCGGCAAACAAGTTCCTGCGGATCTACTACGCCACTGTGAAAGCCTATTTGGAGTCGCTGGAACAAGTCTGATCTTGCCACATCGCGTTGGCTGGCCGCCGTTTCAAATTTGAGACGCGAAGCGGCTTGGTTTGGTGCAGCCTTTTTGCGCACTGCATTACCTTGAAATTTCTACTTGACTTTTCTTAGCAGGTCTTTCTGATTCCTCCGTTCATAGAAGAATTTGTTGTACGCATCGTAGCGGTCTTGAATGTGTGTCGTGGCAACTGCACCGGCCGTCTGGTCGATTAGGACGTCGAAAAAGCATTTCCCGTCTCCACACGGTTTCATTTCCGCGCAGCCCGCACGATAGACGCATTGTGGGACCAGAACATCTGCGATCTCCGGTTCAACCTCATGCAGGGCCGCCTTGAAGTCCTCTGCATACTGTCGCGTCTCTGTTGAGGACTGGCGGCACAAACGTTTCCGCATGGTGTCGATTAGTGCCTGCACATTTGCATCGCCCGTGAAGTCAACAGGCGCGTCCTGCGGCAGTTTGTCGCGCGGTATGCCGGTTCTGTCTGAACGCTGCGACTTGATGTACTTCTCGAACTTATGCCGGCTCCAGTGGGTAGCGACCCAGCTTTTGATTCCGTGCCACGTCCACTTCACGGAAATGTCCCGAATCGGGCTGTGCTCTGCAATGAGGATCTTCCGTTTGAATTCCGTACTCGGCTCATGGTCGAGCGGCGGCTTGCCGACCGTTGACCGGCAATCGGAAGCGACCTCCATCCAATCTCCCTTGATTTTTGTGATTTCAGTTTTCATGGATACATCATCTGCTTTCTTATTCTGATTGCTTCTTCGCTCTGCATAATATCATCTTCAGCTGCAACATAGCCGACGATTGAGTGATGAAACGCGACCGGTGCAAAGTCTCCGAGATCGATGCGCAGTCCGTCCGGATATCCATAGTAAAATCCCTGGACACGCAGTTTTTTAATGCACAGCCCCGTATCGTACAGACAGTAGTCACCGATTTTGCATGGAATTGTGAGCGTTTGTCCGCCGTTCAGTGTTTTCATTTGGCCTCCTTGTCGCATGGTCTTCGCAGCCACTCAACGTATTCATCTCGGATGTCTGGACATTCCCAATCGGTTATTCCGAGACGGCGAAGCATCTCTGTTACTATCCCAGAAATAGCTCCGTACAGAATGTCCGCAAGCTGATTGTCGTCTGCCTGCCTGATGTATTCGCCATTAGTTAGCGGGTCGGTGTCGATTCCTGCCTTTGCACGGTTTTCGGCGCATTTGCTCCCGCGATATGCCGCAGTGCAGTTTTTTACCGGGCAGTTATAGCACCCTGCTTCCATCATGGGCAGCATGGCTGTCCCTCCTTCTGTTTCTCCAAGTATTCCTTCAAAAGCTGGCATTCTTCCATGCAGCTCTTGGACTCCACTTTCCCGTTTTTGTATCCAACCATTGATCCCCATCCATGGTCGCACCCATCGCAGGGATTACGGCCTACCGGCTGCACGAGCGTTTTCAGGCGTTCTACCTCTTCCGTAAGCAGTTCAAGTTGATTTACCGCAGCTTCGTGCAGTTTGATTCTGCATCCCTCCACATTCACGAACGGGCACATTGATTCGCAATCGAGTTCCCCGGTCGTGTCATAGCAGCATTGCAGTCCGTGAATAATATCGTCTGTTCTCATGTCTCAACCTCAAAGCAGTCTTTCAAACTCGGGTTTCTCCGGCAGCGCGAGCATTTCTGGTGGCGGCTATTCCACCGGCAGCCGACGCAATCTCCAATCGTGATATATCCGAAACGGTCTGGAAACACTACAAACCGCATTTGAATATCCAGCAATGCAGAGCAAACCTGCGGTTGACTTTTGAAGTGTTCAAGTCTTGCATCAATGTATTTTGCAAGATTGTCAGCGTGGATGTACATAGCCATCTTTCTTTGCTCCAATCAGGTATTTCCAAGCATCACCGGGATTGTTTTCATCCCCGAAGTGCCGTTTCGTGACTGCGATGCAGAACGGTTCGATCTCGCTTGCCCACTTGACGCTGCTCCAGCCGTTAATCTGCATCCAGAGTAAAGGGAAGCCGCCCAAGCCGTCGAATAAACTGCCCATCGTCGCATCACGTTCATACTGTGCGCAGAGCCGTTTCAGTACCCATTTCCACGGCGGCAGGGCGATGGAGTTTCCGAGTGCTCGATACCGCGCGCTGTCTGATGATTCCTTGTGGAGTTTCCCCTTTTCATCTGTCCATGCGCCGATATCCGTCCAACCATCTGGGAAATTCTGAAGTCTCTCGCATTCCAATGGTGTGAGGCGGCGCACAATTCCGTGCTGTATGCGTAAATCCGTTGCAGATTTACCTTGCCGTGCGCTCTGCGTACACGCAACATTCGATTCCGAAAGGCTGTCGGAGCGATTCCACGCATACGTCAGCGGCACTTGGTTTCCGCCGGTTCCCATCCTGCTTTGCAGTATCGGCACAATTTCGCCGCATTCCCGAATCACGTCGTTCGCATGGCTCATGTCCAGAATTGCCGGTTTATTTTCTCCGCATTCTGCATTGAGCGTCGGAGCCAATTCCTCTGCATAGCCGATGTTCCGTGCATTCTCGCTGTTTCCAAGTTTGAACCCCGCGCAATACACGCCATGCCTGTCGGCTGCTGTGAGCGTCGGAGATGGTTCTCCGTCGTGTCCCACTCCGAGTCCGTTTCCCGCACCATCGTCTTTTCTGGTGTCACCACCGCCTGAATAGCGGGTTGCCTTGTCATTGATAGGAACGCAGAAAACGCTTTGTCTGTCCATCCCAGCCGTCTCTCTTGCAGAAATCGATGGGAAAACTCCATCCTGCCCATATACGCGGTTCGTCTGTGTATCCCATGGCGTTATTACTCCTTGGAAAAGCGTCTGGTCATTTCCAGTTCCAAGCGTGCCACTCTTTTCTGTCTGGACTAAAGCTCCTTTTCCGCCTCCGTCGCATCCACCCCTGATTCTGACTGTGCAAGAAGTGCCTCCTTCAGTGCCTCTGGAAGATCTTTCCCCCGCTTCTCTGCCCGTCTCAGGATGCCCATACACGCCTTTGGTGTTAAAGAGTATTTCGTGCGCGGTCGTTCCTCCAAAATCTGCGACAAGCGCGATTCTACGGCGGCGTTGGGGCACTCCCCACCATTGCGCGTCGAGCACGCGCCAAGCCACGCTCCATCGTCCGTCCACGTCCCTGTATCCCCCCCAAGTTGGCCATCCCTTGTCAGGCACTTGAACATCGGGAGCTTCCGGCTCTGCGACGCGGATTGCTTCTTCGAGGACTGCCGCGAAGTCACGGCCTTGTTGGCTGCTCTGGGCACCAACGACGTTTTCCCATACCATGTATCTTGGTCGAACAAACTCACCTGTCCGTCCGGTCTTTCTGTCATGTTCTCGCATCTCCTTGATAATTCTGATTTGTTCCATGAAAAGCCCGGAACGTTCACCCGCAAGTCCTTTTCGCTTTCCAGCTATTGACAAGTCCTGTCTAACAAGGTGAACCACCAATTATGCAGTCAACCGGTTCGATTTCCGCGCCGTTGATTTTGCAAATATCGCCAAGATGAATCACCTAAATCACCCCCAGTTTTTTCTTGTAGTTGTACACGGTTCTCCTGGTTATGCCGAGCTCCGCGCAGATTTTCGCTTGTGGTGTCTTCAACCGAAGCATTTCCTTCAGCCGGTCCAAGTCAATCTGTCCACCGATGCTTGGCCTTCCAGGCTTTTCTCTTGTACCACCTTCCAGACAGTTGCAGCACTCCGAGCTGGCATACGGACAATGATGGAGGCAGAAATCAATTTCGTCCTGCGTATCGCAAGTGTGGCTTTCTACGGGGTCTTCCCGGTAAGCACTGTTCCATGGCGCAACCGCCAATCTGAAAACATCTTCGCGCATCGATTCCATTGATTCTGCCTCCAATTCAAACTTCCGTTATTCTGATTCCGTGTATCCAGAGCATTAGTTTTCGCTTCAGTACAAACTTCGCATAAGGTGCTGAAGCTGGATTTCTGTAGCCCTTTGAGTCCTCCACGATTGTTTCTCCATCCTTCTCATAAACGAAATCAGCGGTATAAGACACTTTCCGTTCGAGAAGGATGCGCTTGTCCTTGATTCTCGCTCCATGCTTTCCGTATTGCTCGACGGTTTTATATTGCGCCGGAATCAGGAGGTATTCTTTCTGCCATTCAAGGTTCTGAATAACCCCCTGTTTTTCCAAAAGCACGAGTTCATCGTACCGATCCGCCTCACGCTTGCTGTCGAAGGTCTTGCCTCCGCGAGTAACCTTCTTGTTTCGCAGTTTTGGTGGCTTATCGGTTTTTACCTTTTTCCCACAAGATTCCCGGTTTACACCCTTGGCCGATGATTGTACAGCCGCTCTACGCTGCATTTCCTGTAAGAGCTTTTGTTCCACCTGCCGTCTGTAGGGTTCCGGCAGATCAGATAGGCTAATTCCTTTTCCCATAGAAACGGCCTCAGATCGTCAGTTCATAGTCATCGCCACCGGCCACTTCTCCGTCATCCGTTTCCTGCGGTTCTTCTCCCTGCATGGACTGACAAAGCTCCCAAAACGCATCCACGAACCCGGTGTTGAATGCCCGCATGAATTCTGTCCTGTCGTGCATATAGCCCTTTGCCATCGAGTTTGCGAACGCAGTCCAAAGACAGTCAATCATTTCTTCTCGATAGCCATCGCTCTGAATGGCGATCTGTTCAACCCTCAGTTCTGCCCACGTCTTGTCCTCGCCGGCGCTGTTTCTGTACTCTTTGCTTGACCATCTTCCGGCGATTAAGACCTGATCGCCCTTTCGAACGCGCTGCGCGATATTGGTTTGAGGCGATTCCCCTAATGCGAGGACGTTCATAAATTTTTTGTCCTCGTATGCGATGCCAAACGTGACTTTCGGCATGGGTGGCTTGTTGTTTGAACCCTTTGTGTATTCGAGCTTTGCGTCCCGCGTAACCTTTCCCCAAATAAGCATGGTTTCGCAGGCCTGCCGTTTCGGGTCTTTTGGGTCCTGTGTGACCCCGCCATTTATGATTGGCCTCATTATTCACCACCGCCGAAAAAGCCATCGTCCGCGTAGGACGTATCTACTGCTTCCGGTCGGCTTTCAGTCTCAGCCTTTTTCCGCTTGGCGGGTGCGGGAGCTGGTGCTTCTTCCTGCTTGGCCTCACTTCGTCGGTCAAGTTCGGCGCTCACAGCAGTTACATCGAAGAAGTCATCGTCCGACGCAGCGTTGATAGTTGGAGTCTGCGGAACCGCACCAGTCACTTCCCCAGTGGCCTTGTCAACGTTGATGATTGGCATGTCCGGGATCACGCCAGTCTCATAATCATTGTCCATCGTATATTGGAGTTCATTGGAAAGCGGAGCATAACCGGAGTTCAAAAGGCTGCGGAGGACTGTTTTCCGGCACATTTTGTCCTGGCCATGTCCAACATCGTTCCACGGCGAGGATTTCCGCATTTTTTCTTCTTCCTCTTTGGTCATTTCGCCCGCAACAAATTTCTCAAATTTTTCACGGCTAAATGCCTGCGAATACCGTTCGGCGTGGAACAGCAGTTTATTCATTGACCAGAATTCCTGACGGAACATCCCGTCTTTCAGTTCAAAGAAGGCATAGTAGCCAATTACTTGCGCGGCCTCTCGCGCTTCGTCTGTGTCATAAACGTTGAAGTCGAATTTTGGCCTTCCGGTTCTGGAATCTCGTCCAATGTACTCGCCCTCACGGATATCAATACAATCGATATCGTTATACTGCTTTGATGCAATGGCAAGTGCAATAAGACCCTTATAGGAAATGATGAAGTTACACATCCGTCCGAACGGGACAAGGTGGTAATGAATTCCGATTATCAGGCCCATTCCCTCGCCGCGAAGTGCCGCTGCGACTACGCTCCCCGGATCGCATTCCTTCAGCTGATCGGAGGCATTGACCACTTGAATCAGCGTCGCAGTAAATCTGGCCACAGCCTGCGGGTCCTTCAGTGACTTGCGAATAAGCTCTTGCATTGCATTGGACGTAATTGCATTGGAGAACGTCTGCTTCTGTGCAGGCGGCGTAAGTCTAGTTGTTGCGTTCATATCTCACATTCCTTTCGTATCAGTCTCCAAATTTCGGTACACGGCAGAATCGGATGCCGTTAGCGTTCAGCCAGTCCCGAAGCGCCGCTTTCTGAGCCGCCGTGACAAAGCATCTGAAATCGAGCACAGAAACCGGTTCCGCTTGCGCGTTTTCCATCCCCTCAATGTGAGAAAGATTTGACGAATTCAGCAGTTCCTCCGCCCGACGTGCGGTTTCTTCCTCGATTTTCCGCTGTGCAGTCCTTTCGTCCTGCTCGCGCTGTTCCTTTTCCACAGCAGCTTCGTGCGCCGCAATCGCCTCACGTCTTGCACGTTCAGCGGCCTCCTGCGCAGCCCTTCTGGCCTCCTGCTCCTGCTTCATGCGTTTCAGTTCGCTGCCGCGCCGCATGGCCGCTCCGAGGTCCAGCGTTTTCTGGTATTCCAGCAGCATTTCGTTTTCGAACTCGCCGCCGGACTCTGTGATCGTCGTGACGTTCTCGCCGATGGCCGTCACAGCCGCCTGAATGTCGGCCTTGGCCGTTTCCATGTCATAGGTCACATTCATCCAGCGCGGATTTTCGATCCGCTCAAACGAAAGCCACGCCTGTGTGTTGACGGAAGAAAAATATCCTCTCAGTATCTCGCGTTTCTCGGACTTCCGCTTTTCCTCGAACGCCTTGACCTGCACGTCGATGTTCTTTGCCGCCTCGTCGCACATGCCGGAAAGCTCCTTCATCTGCGCCTCAAAGACGTTGTACGGCTCCAGATAGCGTTTCTTGATGGCGATGCGCTGTTCCGATATGGTCTTTGACAGTTTTGAAATCTTGGCTTTATCGGCCTTTGCCGCTCCAATTTCGTCTTCGGTGACGACCATGCTCTTGTAAGATGCAAGATTCTCGGTCAGCCATGTTTTCACTTCCTCGAAGTTGAATGCGATACTCTGTGGAAGTGCTTTGTCGAGGTCGGTTATCATCCTGATTTCCGTTGTTTCCATCAAGCGTTCCCCTCCGGCATGTCGTATTCCGTAATGCGCTTCAGTGGGAAGTAATCAGGATTGACGGCAATTTGCGGCACATTCACCGCCACAACTATTGCTCTGTTCTTTCCCTTTCCAGCCGGTACAAGCACACGGTCTCCAACGTTCAGCGCCATGTCCGTTTCATAGCTGTACCCGCGTCCGACGTATGCTTTCGCACTTTCTCTGTAAAATTTGACTTCAACGATGACACTCTCCACGGATAAAGCCGGGGGATTCTCGTTTCTACGACCGCTGCCTGCACCTGCGAGGTCTACGCAATCTCCACGAGCGTTGATTTGGGCGTGTCCCGCCCTATTGTTGATCTCCATAATGATTCCTTTCTACGCCATTAGGCGCATTCCTTCGTTTAAGATGTTCTTGGCAGCGTTTATATCCCGGTCATGGTACGCCCCGCATTCAGGGCACGTCCACTCCCGCACCGCCAGATTCTTCGTATCGGCATTCCGATACCCGCAGCAGGAACATAGCTGGCTGGACGGGAAGAATCGGTCTATCGCTATGACCTTTTTCCCATACCACGCGGCCTTGTACTCCAACTGCCGTCGAAACTCGCCCCATGATGCGTCGCTGATAGACTTCGCCAGCCGATGGTTCTTGACCATGTTCTGCGGTGCTAAGTCCTCGATGCAGATCGCATCGTTCTCGCGGATGAGTTGCGTTGACAGCTTGTGCATCATGTCACCGCGCTGGTTTGTGATATGCTCATGCAGCCGTGCCACCTGAACCCTCGCTTTCTCACGACGGTTGCTCCCCTTTGTTTTTCGGGAGAGCTGCCGTTGCAGTCTGGCAAGTTTCTTCTGGTTCTTGGCTAAATAGCGCGGGTTCGGGTATTCCGTCCCTTCGGACGTGATGGCGAATGCTTTCATGCCCATGTCAACGCCGATCACAACGCCCGTCTTCGGCATCGGCTCAATCTCCACGTCGGTACAGCAGAGCGCTACGAAGTATTTGCCGCTTGGATTCTGCGATATCGTGGCTGATAGGATGCGGCCTCTGACTTCTTTTGAAATGCGGCATTTGACGCGCCCTAATTTCGGCAGCTGGACGGTGTTCTCAAAAATCTTGATGTTGCTGTTGGTTTTATAGCTTTTCACACAGCCGCGCTTGCTTTTGAACTTTGGAAACCCTGGATTCCCGCCATTCTTAACGCGACGGAAGAAATTCTTATATGCAGCGTCCAAGTTTTGCAAAGCATTTTGCAGCGCACATTTGTCTGGCTCTTGCAGCCATTCGAGTTTCTGCTTTAGTGCGGTGAGTTCCTTGCTTTGCTGTATTTGGGTTGGTGATTTTCCAGTTTCTTTATACTGCGTGATGCGTTCAGCGAGGAAGTAGTTGTACACAAATCGGGCACACCCAAAAGTGCGTTGTATTAAGTTTTCCTGTTTAAAATTGGGGTACAGTCTAAACTTGTAGGAATATTCCATGCTTCATCTCCAACATTGAGTAGCTTTACCGCCATTTATCCCATGCCCGAAGCTATGGTCTTGTGCGTTATTTTTCGGTCATATATATTTCAAATTCTCAAAGTCATCGGCGGCATCTGCCGCTTTTGGACGTATCCCCAGAATGTGTCCGCTTTGCCCAGCAGCCATGCTAGGTCTTCTTCGCACTCTGCTCGTTCGATTCGGCGTGTTCGTATTGACCAGTCACCACGGATATCCTGAAGCGCGGCAAACAGATCGACGAAATCCCATCCAGTAGCCAATAGCTGCCATTGTGTTTGGGCGAGATAGTAAATTGGCACATTTCCGTCCGCCCACTTTTCGTAATCAGCCTTTTTCATGAGTTGGCCGGTCTTTATCTCCAGAATCCCCCGTCGGCCGTTCTCGTCGGTCAAATCTCCGTCAAGGGTCGCTGTCAACCACGGCCGTTCGCTCTGAGCCAGAATGTCATATGGATAATGTTCAACCGTCATCCGTGGGTTCATCGCTGCGTACAGATTCCGAAGTGCCGGTTCCATCCGAACGCCGCGTTCCACTGCTACATTGGCCGAAATGTCCTTTGGTTTTTTAGCCCCTACCTTGATTTTCCATAGCTCCACCGGTGATGTCCATGGGGAAAGCCCACATACAGCCGCAGCATCAGAGCCGCCGATTCCGAGTTCCTGCCGGCCAATCAGCCAGCTGTCCCGGTCTTCAAAATGTTTCCGGATCAAGCTCATATCTGCGCCGCCTGTCTCATGTCCTCAACAGGGATGTGTGCCCTGCGGCAGATCATATTGAGTTCGCCAAGAGTGAACAGTTCTGGAGTGTTCATCTTTTTTCGCGCCGTTGTGGCTGAACAGCCAATCATTTCTGCCACCTTGGGCGGTGTCGCATAACCCCTTATGAGTCGTCCGACTCTTATGAAGTCAGGCTCTTTCTTCTTCAAACGTGGCATACTTCCTCCTTGCGCTGCGTGTGCGCCAAAAGCTCCTTATGGTGTTGACCTCCGGCACATTCGGCGATGACTTCTGATGTCGTGAACGGTTCTTCTGTGTTTGGTGCCAAGAATACGAGACTGTCCATATGTTTCCACCTTACAGTTCAATCTTGAGAACCTTTGCAATAGCCTTCGCCACATTTTCAGACTCTCTGGCACCGGCCATAAACGCATCAATCGTTTGCCTTTTATAGCCGGTCAGCTTCCCCAAGTCCTCGTTCGTCAGTTTCCGTATCCGCTTCTGCTTTACGATTTCCGCTTTGAAAAGTTCGTAAATAGTTACACCCCCTAAGAAATTCACATAAAATTCATGATTTACTCGTAAAGTGGGCTTGACAAATGCGGGCAAAAAAATTATCATGCTAGTGTCAAATCACATGAAACAGGTACTGTCTTTTGGTTTCTCATCCCCAAAAGGCTTGGTTTTTTATTGCCGTTCATGTCAAATTCACTTTACAGGCATACTATATCACACGTTTTATGTGATTTCAAGCAATATCACATGTTTTATGTGTTTTTGTATGTCTGCACAAATCTGGAGGTATTTTTATGTCTAAAGAGCCGAATATCAAAAGCAACTCAGATGATGAGGTGCTTGAACGCATTCTTTTCCTAATTGGGGACAAACACGGAGGCGCATTGGAACTTCTGCGCGCAATTGACGTAAAAGCAAAAAACGTGGTAACAGAGTGGAAAGCCGGAAGATCGAAGTCATACAGGAAATACATTCCAAAGATTGCAGCGTTCTACGGTGTTTCAGCCGACTGGATTCTGACAGGCAAGTCCTTTGTTTCTCCTGATGCGCAAAATAACCCCGGCACCACAAATGGTGCCGGGGTGGACGAGCTTGTCTCTTTATTCAATCAGATGCCTGAATCCAATCGTTCCAGATTTCTTGAACTTGGTCGCACTCTTGTAGACGAAGGAAGCAAAAACAAAGGAATCTGAAGAATTCCTCTTTATCATCCACTTCTTGTAAGAGTTCCTTGAATTTCTTGTCAAGATTGATCGTGTTCTGTGCTTTTTCAAATTCCATCGTATGTTCCCGTTCCTTTCCTGCCCGATCATCTGTTTGAAGTGTTTTTATTTTAAAACTAATGTTTGAGAATTTCAACTGCTCATATTGCACAAACATTTCATCATTTTTTCTACAATATGGGTTCTTAAAATGTCCAATTTAAAGGACAACCTTTAGATTCGCATTGTCAGCCCCGCCGTCTGGGCTAGAAACGGCGGGGCCTTGCAGCAGACCGTGTTGATTTACCCGCTGATCTGCTACGCCTATATCGTAGCAGATATTCGACTAAAAAGTCCACACTCCAGGTTTCGAATCGCTACCCTAAATTGCGAATTTCGTAACCTAAAATGGAAATTATTATTTTATTTTAAGAATCCTGCTATTGGAGGCGTTTTATTTTGACAGCAACGGATAAACTCGCGCCTTACTTCGACGCATATTCTGAAAAGATCAAACAGCGTAGGAACGAACTTGGATTAACCGTCAAAGAATTATCTGAGCAGTCAGGTGTTCCATATTCGAATGTCAGTCGGGTCAATGCCGCAACACAATCGAATCCGCTCCTGTTTAACGAAGCAGCTGTTGCGCAAGTATTGGGGCTTTCCCTCGACCGTCTATGTGGGTTAACCACCCCAGCTGATGACGAATCATCACTTCGAAAAGAAATTCACGAGCTGCAACTTATGAACGCTCAAAAAGAGGCCGAAATCCAGAGGCTAACTGGTGAAGTCAATACGGCCACTGAAAAAGCAAATGGCTATAAACGGCTTGATACTGTCCACTCGAACCAGCTTGCGGTACAGACCCCTGTCGCCTTTCTTCAAATTGTCATCAACTTTCTACTTACGATTTTCTCCGTCGCCTATCTAATCTTTGATTCTAAGGTTCAAAGCGATGGCTTGATTAAATTCGGTAACATAGGTGCATTGGGTTGGATTTTCATTTTGGTTATTATCATTTCCTTTGCCACACTTGTGATAAGTCTATACCGAATCTTCAAGTCATCTTTTAAGATGAAGAAATAATTTATTTTCGTCCAGCATTTTACATATTCCAAATATTCCGCATGGAGGTTATGCTTGTGAAAAACAAATTCAATGAGCGCGATCAAGCGGTGCTGGACGCGCTTGAAGAAAATATCAAAATTGCTCCCAAGATTGGCGTATGCGCCGATACCTTTTATGCCTTGAAGCAAGAGTTTCTTCGCATCATGCAGGAACGCGATGAGGCAATAAAGGAATTGCAGGAGGCCACTCATCATGAAGTGTAAATCCTGTGGCCGTGAAATTGAGGCTAATTCCATGTTCTGTAACTGGTGCGGTGAGAAGCAGTTAAAAGAGCGGAAGAAAAAGGATGAAATAAAAATACCTTCCCCGAGGAAACTGGCAAGTGGGAGTTACCGGATTTACCTTGATGCTGAGAAACAGAGTATCACAGAGCCGACAAAAGCCCTGTGCATTGCACGAGCAAAAGCGGTTCGGGCTGGGTTTATCGAGCAAAAGAAACACGCACCTCGGATGACAGTTGGGGATGCCATTGACAAGATGATTTTGGAACGCGGCCCTTCGCTTTCCCCTTCGACCCGCCGCAACTATATATCGTATAGGAACAACCATTTTCTCAATTATATGAGTCGAGACATTTCCAGCATTTCAAAGAGCGAGTGGCAGGTAGCCATTGGTGAAGAATTGGAAGATTGTGCACCGAAAACCGTTTGCAATGTATGGGCACTCATTACTGCCACAATGAATTACATGGATGTTGACGTGCCAAATGTAACTCTGCCCGCATTCAAAAAAGGTGGCCTTCCTACTCTCGATTATGAGCAGGTCTTGGTCTTTGTGAAGGCTATTCGTGGAAAGCCTATTGAACTTGGCGCTCTTTTAGCGTTGCATTCTTTGCGCCGTTCTGAAATCATGGCAATAACCCGTGACAATTTTCATTTTGATATCAAGGGCTCCGAATATCTCTCAGTCGCTGGAGCAGTCGTTTATGATGAAAATGGAAAACTCGTTCGCAAAGACACTAACAAATCTAAGAAATCCACACGGCCTGTTCCAGTCCTCATTCCAAGGCTTCTTGAAATCATTCCGGATAGCGATCCAATAATTGATTGTTATCCTAATACGCTTACTCGTAGGATCAATAGCGTTTGTGAAGAAAACAATCTGCCACAGGTTGGTGTCCATGGATTGCGTCGTTCTTTCTGTTCCCTTGCCTACCATCTAGGTTGGAGCGAGGAGCGCACCATGCGCGTCGGCGGATGGAATGACATTAAAGTCGTTCACGAGTGTTACCTTCAAGAAGCTGCAAAGGACAAGAATGCTGCGACCGATAAGATGCGGCGGTTCTATCTTGGTAACTTGATTGAAGACGAACCCAATAAAGAAACGAACGAAAAAAAGCCGGCAAAATCGGCACGGAATTCTGCACGCTAAAATTTTTCTCATATATATATAATGTTTTGCCGTACTGGTAGGGGGTTCGAATCCCGACACTCCGACCAAATAAGAAAACCCGTAATCTTCAATGATTACGGGTTTTTCCTTATGTATCAATGCTTTTTTGCAATAACAGGCGGTGAAATTTATTTGTTTCCGCGCAGCCAGATTTGCGAAAACATAGCCGAAAATGCGCAAAAATCGGCACGAAAATCGGCACGAAATTGAACGTAAAAATGGGACTGCATTAGCAGTCCCATTCGCTTATTCTGTAGGTGGAAGCACCACATCGTAGTCCGTCAACGCCTCTTTCCGAACGTCTTCTTCGTCCTGAAAAACGTCCGTTTCGACGAGCTTCCGCATGAGGTCGTATATAGCTTCTTCCCGAATCACCCGTTTCTTCTCTGCATAGTAGAACTTTGGGATTTCGAAGTAGCTTTCGAAGAATGCTGTCACGCGCTGCAGATAGCTACCGCCCATTCGATTTTCCTCCACGCAGCGCACAGATCAGCGACCATTCGCCATCGGATATAATTTGCATCGGTTTTCCATATCCGCCCGTTGCCTTGGATTGGTCGATAGGCGGTATGCGGATCTTCTGCTTGCTATTATAAACGACAGGATTTCCAAATTCAATACTCCTGACATCTACGAGTTCTGGTCCAATTCTTGGTTTAGGCGTTGGCAGCCACTCGTCGAGTGTGCCGCTGTCATTAAGCCATTTCCATATTTCTTTGAGGAATTTTTCCTTTTCTTCAAACGTCATCTTCCGCTGCTCCCGAAGCCGTTGTCTCCACGTTCGGTCTTTTCAAGTGACTCCACTTCCAGCAGCTCGACACGCTCATACGGAATGATAATCAGCTGCGCAATCTTGTCCCCGTATGATACGCAGTAAATCTCGTCGCTTGTGTTTACGAGCGTTACCATGATTTCGCCGGTATATCCCACGTCGATTGTTCCTGAGCATATGATTCCATGATTCCGAAGCAGGCCGCTCTTGGCTCTGATTGCGCCGAAGTACCCCTTCGGGATTTCGACATGGATGCCGGTGTGGAAAGTGCATCTTCCGCCGGCCGGAATATAATTTCCCTTCAACGCATATAAATCCATGCCGGCATCGTCCTGGTGCGCATACGTTGGAGTCTTCGCGGACGGTTCTTTCACATAGCGCACACGATTGTCCTCGAATTTTGCATTTTCAAGAAATCTCGCCGCAAGCTGTTCTTGAATACCGTGCATGTCTTCATGCTGCTGCATGAGCGCGCCTTGCAAGAATCCTCTCCAGTACTCGCATCCAGTCCCATTTTGGTTTGCTTCTGCATCAATTTGTTTCATTGCCGTTTCGACCACTGTTATTTTGTCTTTTTGCATTAACGTTTTCCTTTCCCTGCATAGTTGAATTTCTTTATATACGGATTCCGTTCAAAGAACGGGGTGAAATTCTTTCCGTATGCTTTTTTCAGGATGCGGTCTATCTGTTCCTGCTTGTAATCTGCTTCCACGCATCCAGTCCACGCATCCCCATACTCTTGGTCAAGTTCCATGACGCGACGGGCGATTTTTTCTTGCCGTTGTTCTCCGAAACCTTCTTCGTAAAGCGCGATAGAAAAGAAGTCTGCCGCCTTTTGAAAACCGGTGTCAACACCAATGGTCAGTTCAGTTTGCCTTGCAATCGCAAGTTTCTGCGCGTATGTGAGTCCGTTTCCCATTACAATCCCTCCGTATAGCAAACGCGAAGTTTGCTTCCGTTCCATAGTGAGAATTCGACGGTGTAAAACCGTCCTTTCGGGTGAACGAAAATAACCTTGCCGTGCAGTGTCTGCTTTTCAGATGCGAATTGATTTGCATTCCGCTCCGGCGCAAAACTAACTTGCCGTTTTACGGTTTGTCCGACTTGTACCATTTTTCCCTCCATCTTTCGGTCGGTATACTCGCCCGTCTTTGTATGCCTTGTAGCCAGCTTTTATCATGCTGCGGATTGTTTCATCAGGTGGGATGCAGGATTCATAATCCGTCTCCATCATGCCTTTCCCGTCCATCGCTCTTACAATTTCAAACTTCATGATCTTCCCTCGCCCATCGGCCATCTATGACCTTCTGCATGGTAGTTCTCCGGTAATCTTCCCGGATAAACGCAGCTATCGGTGCTTCGTCTGGCATGGCCTCTATTTTGTCAACGCACTCATCGTGAATGTACGTTGAAAAGCCGTCGTACCAGATCTCGTCATCCGGATAGATTTCCGCGCCGCACCATGCGCACATGCCGGTTGCCAAAGTCTGTTGCTTGTCTTCAAACACTTTTCACACCCCCAGAAGCTTTTTCATTTCAAGGTAGTCTTTGCGGCCTTTTATCACTCGCCGGCTTTCCCCAGACATTTCTACTGGATGACATTGCTCAATCAGCCGGTCGTAAATGCGCTGACGGCGGATTTCGCCTTCGCCTTTCATTTGTTTGGGAGTGTAGTTGCTGGTGATGACCAGCGGCACCTTCGCCCGATAAAGCGCATCAACGATCATCGTGATATGTTCATTCATGTACTCTGTGTCACGCTCAATGCCCAGGTCATCGATTGCGATGAGGTCATATCTGGTTAAGTCATCGATGAATTCCTGCTTCCCATCCCACAATGCGCTGATTTGGTTTGTAAGCCGTGGAAAGGTCGTCATCATGCAGCGATATCCTTTTGATACAAGGTCGTTCACGATGCAGGCGGCGAAGAAACTCTTTCCTGTTCCGACCGTTCCATAGAGAAGAATTCCTTTTCCCAATCTTCGGAGATAAGGGAAATTCTCACAATAGTTTTTCATGCCGGCAGTAACGTCCGGCCGTGCGCCGTCATCCTTATCGAACGTGCATTGGAGCATATTACAGTCCGAGTCTGGGAAAGCCAACGTTCGCAAACTGTCGATTCGCATTGCTTCCTCTCTTGCACGCTTTTCTGCTTCCGCAGCATCAAAGGTGGTCCGCATACACTTGCACACGCATGGTACAGTTACCGTCTCCCCGTCCGGGAGTTTTACTTTGCTTTGCCTGAGTCCGTTGCACTTCGTACAGTGGAGAAGCCCGTCTTCGCCCATCTGCGTGTCTTTTACATCAATCGGGACCTTTCTCGCTACTGATCGCATCACGTTTGAGAAGCCGGTTGGGTCTTTCGTGGGCATCTGCTTGGTCTCCGCCTGCTTTTTTGCGCGGAGTTCCATCAATTCTTCCATGCTGATGGTCATTTGTAGAAGTCCTCCGGTGAACCGTAGTCGAGTGGCGCATTATCTCGTAGAGACTGTTTTGCCGGCTGCGGTTTTCTTTCAAGCCATTCCCACACTACCCCACGATAATTTGATGCCATGGTTCGCTCAATCACATCAATGACCGCCTGCGCTCCGTATTGGTCAACTCTCTTTTTCACAACCGTCATCAAAGACTGCAAACCACGCGGGGTATAGAATTCTTTTCGCTCGGTTTTGTATTCAAGCCATTCCTGCATTTGAGTTTGAACCATCGAAGGAAGATTAGACATAGCAGCGCTGATCTCATCGGAAACCGGCTGCGCTTTTCCTCCCTTTTCCCCCGTACCCCCTTTTCCTTCTTTTTTCTTAATACTAGAATTAGAACTAGAATTAAGAATAAGAGGGTAACGATTTTGTAACGCAGTGGTAACGTTACTTGTAACGTTACAGAGTATTTATTCATTTTCACGCGAACATATGCAAAAAGCCGCCCCATCCGGGACGGCTTTTTGTATATCATAGCGGCACATATTTTATGTGATTTTCCGGGACAAATCACTTGCTATCGGTAGACATAAAGATAGCAAGAAAATTTTCCTGAGATCGTGAAATTTATGGTTGACTTTTGCCAGACATAATGCTAAGATATTTATGCCAGACAAAAAGGAGTGATGAAATGTCAGCGGCAAAAAAAGGACGTCCAACTGATAACCCGCGCCCGAATAAGATCAGCATCCGGATCAATGACGAAAGCGCAAAAATCATTGAAGATTACTGCCAGCAGGAAAACGTCAACAAAACGGAAGCTATCGAGCGCGGAATTAAAAAGTTGAAAGATGACCTGAAATCATAAAAATTCCCCGCGCTGCTCTATCTTGCCGGACGGACAGCACGAGGAATCCCCCACGACCTCACGGTCGAAGTGTAAATATGATACTACACTTCCCGTGAATCGTCAACCACCATTCACGGGGATTTTTATACTCTTTTCCAGTTGACATAACAATGTAAAAAAACATTTGCACCGCTTGTTATGCTGAAAGTAGAGGGAAATCCCCAAGATACAATCAAAGGAGTGTAGAATTTGAACAAGTTACAGATCATCAGCAAAAACGGCGTAGAAGTCGTAGACAGTCGAGAAGTCGCAGTAGTGACCGGAAAGAACCACAAAGAGTTGCTGCGGGATATCCGAAACTACGCAGAAATAATCGAAAATTCTACTGAGCGCAATTTTGCGCTGAGTGACTTTTTCATTCCTTCCAGCTACAAAGACCCCACAGGCCGGACGCTTCCGTGCTACCTCATCACGAAGAAAGGTTGCGACATAGTAGCCAACAAAATGACCGGTGAAAAGGGCGTGCTGTTCACTGCGGCCTACGTCACGGCGTTTGAGGAAATGCGCAAACATCTGACTGCACAGTCTCAGTTTTCAAATCTGTCTCCGCAACTGCAAACGCTAATCAACATTGAAATGCGTCAGAATGCACAGGACGCTCGAATGGATTCTATCGAAGCGCAGGCGGCTTCCACACGCGAGACCATGCAGGAGGCGTTTTCCACACTCTCCTACCCTACCATCAGCCGCGATCACTGGCAGGACGAAACGCGCCAGAAAATCCGCCGGGTCTGTTTTGAAAACGGCCTGAATTATCAGCGGTTCACCGCGCAGACCTATGACGAGCTGGAAGCGGATGCGCGTGTAAAGCTCGAAACCCGCGTGAATAACCAGCGGGAGCGAATGAAAGCAGGCGGTGCGAAGTCCGCCGAAATTCAGGCGGTAAACAAGCTGACCGTTATTGCAGCCGATCCGAAACTCCGAGCGATCTACTCAGCAATCATTCAGCGCCATTCGGCGCAGTTCTTAACCGAAAGACTTTCTAACATGTGAGAGGAGAAAATACCATGGAAAACGAATTCAGAAAACTTCTTGGGAAAGTCGATGACATGGACGAATTTGTCCGGTTCATGGTGTTCTGTGTCAAGCGGCTGAATCTCGGCGAAGATGTGCCGGAGATTTGGGCAGCGTGGAAGCTCGAAAATAGTTAAAAATCCGGCAAAAGGGCGGGACAAATCCCGCCCTATCGGTAGAGTAATAAATGTAAAGAAAACTACCGAAACGGAGGCAATTACACATGAAAAACTATTATAAATCTTCTGGCTTTCAGATGTTCCTCACGGGCGCAGCCATCGCAGTCATGTTCATCGTTATCCTGTGTGCGGACTCGCTCATCGAGTTCATTCTGTGAGAGGAGGCGGCACTATGGAATTCATCGCGCACATTGATATTAAGACCGTCTTTGGGACGTTCGAATCAATGGAGCAGCATGCTCTCGCCTATTCGCAGGAAGCAGCCGAGCGCTGTTTCTCGAACGGTATGAAGGTTTTCAAGCCCGATTCCGGTTCCCTGACCGCGCTGAAACTGGTTTCAGATCGAGGCGAAACAATCTGTGTCTACCGGGAAGTTGAAGATATCGATGCGGGCACATTCCGCGTCAGAGTTTACGACAGGATGTATGACTGGACGGAGAAGATCATGAGCCGAGCAGCCGTGAAGAAATTCTGTCTTGAGAAAATCCGCGCCGAGTTCGCGGAAACGGAAGCAGCATAAACAGGAGGGCACGACCATGAAATACAGCGAGATCATCCGAAGCATCGATGAAGTTTTCAGCGACTTCTTCCATGATGAGGCCACGACAAACGCACAGGCAGAAAAACTGCGCGAGTTGCAAGACCTGATTCACGAGCTGCGCATCAGTCAGGAGGAAGCAGCATGAGAAGAAACCAGCACCGCAAAACCTTTGCATTTTTCAATACGGAACAGCAGGCGGCGGCATTCGTCGCCTCCCGCCGCAAGCAGCACCGCAAGGCACACATGACGCCGTGGCAGTCCGCCGACGGCAGAGAAAACAAGTTCATCGTCTGGTACTACATTTGATGGAGGAAAAATCATGCAAGTTTTCGTAGCGGTTCACCATTGGGATACGCCCGACAATGAGGGCGTGGAAGTTCTGGGCGTTTTTGAAAAGATCGAGAAAGCCCGCGCGCAGATCGTGGCCGGAGCTGGAGCCATCCGCGCGGAGTACGACGAAGATTTCTGGGACGAGGATATGTCGTGGGACGATCTCATGAGCATTCACCTCGGACGGTGTGGACGCGACTATTTGGAACAGGCCACGGTCTACAGTTGGGAAATCTCCGAGCAGGAAGTCGAATAAAAAAATACCGGCGCAGCGGGACAAATGCCACTGCGCCGGTAGATATATAAGTGTAGAGAAAACCAAGAAAACAGGAGGCTACATACAATGAAACAGCTCGAAATCTACCAGGAAATCGCCGATGCCGTGAACGCAGCAGCCGGTTCCAAGAATCCCAAAATGACCATCGTAACCGAAAGTGAGTTCGGCGGTGTGTACTTTTTGCACATCAACGCACATTCCGCAAATATCAAGCCTTATGCGCAGTACAAAGACGCGCTGACGATCTACTTCAAAAAGCGCGGTGGCCGATCAGTCTATGGAATGCGCGTCTATGGCACAAAACCCGTGGCAATCTTCTCCGGATGGCAGGAAACAACATGGGAGCAGCCCAGAAGTTTCCTTTGCTTTGACAAGAATATGTTCTACAGTCTGGTTGATGGATTCCCGCAGGAGCAGAAGATTGCCGAGGAATCCGAGCGCGTCCACCTGTCCGAGATTCAGCAGAAGGGTAAGGTCTACAAGGTTGTCAGCATGAACTCGGATGACACGCGTCCGCGCATGATCGTTGAGACATTTGAAACCGTCGAACATCTGAAAAAAGCATTCGAGACCGCCGGAGAATTCCACAGCGTATCCTGCCGGGCCGAGCTGCAGGGCGCACCGAAGCTCAAGAACTTCTGCGGTCCCATGTACGACGGCGAGGACAGCCAGGGGCGCGCGGTCATCCGCTACGAAACGCAGGAGGTCTACGACATTCTCAGCGCCTGATTTTAAAAATGGCGGGACAATCCCGCCTTTTCCCGTAGATATAAAACCAGAACAGAAACCGGAGGTGCAACCATGAAATACAGCAAAAAAACGGAACGTAAGCTTCTGGAAATTGCCATGCAGCATATGCCGCCCGTTGCAGATCGTGGAGACTTGAAAACGCGCAACTCAGACAGCGAGGACTTTCTCAATGTTGCTGTTTGGGGACTTCGGGACGCCCTGATGGAAGCATACGAACTCGGCAAGGATGAGAAGGGAGAAAACCGCCATGAAAGATGACTACAGACTCGGCTTTGGGTATCTCGGAAATGGGCTGACGGTATGGAACAGGGCGAAAGAGGTAAATCACGACTATCAGACGGTCGCCCACATATCCTCTAGCGGAGAAATCACCTACTACAAACAGGATCTTCCGCAGTGTGTCCGGGCGCACATAGAACAAGTTGCACAAGAAGAACGTGACCATAGAAGACTTTGAATCGCACGATTTTAGATAAGAAGGGAGAAAAACCATGTATTACATCATCAACCGAGAAACCGAGAAGCTGGAGCTTCATTTTGATAAATCCGAATACCAGGCGCTTTCTGACGATCAAAAATCCACCATCAAAAGCAACTTCCTCTTTTCAAGATACGGCGGCTGTTGGGTCAGCCGCGCAAAAATCCCGAACCTCTGGCGCGCAGAACAGGTTGCAAAGAGCCTTGGCGCGGAGAATCAGGGAAAGACGGGTGAGCTTCTTTCCTTCGAGGAAAAAATGGAGCGCAAAGCAGCCCGCGCGGAAGAACGAGCCGAGCGCATGGACGCGCGCGCCGATGCAGCAGAACAGCGCGGCGAAGCCCTGCAAAAGCCAATTAACGATATGCACGGAGACATCGCCTTTTTCACCCAGCCGAACATCAACACATCCTCCGGGCGTACCTTCACGCGCCAGCGCGAAAAAATGTTTGCCGCCTTTGATCGCGGCATGGAGGAGTTCAAAAAATCCGAATACTACGCCGAACGTGCCGAAGCCGCACGCAGAACAGCAAATCTGGAAAATTCCAAGGATAAGGCATTCTGCGACCGCCGCGTGAAAGACGCACAGAAGAACATCAAGGCCATCCAGAAAAATCTCGACCACTACCATGCCATGCTGGAATGCGACGGAATGGGAGAACAGCAGAAGCGCTTCGATGGTACGCCTATCGAGCGTGCAGAGATCGAGCGCTGGATTGAAGACGCAGAAGAACGTCTGGAATCCGAGATTTCCCGCCTCTGCTATTATCAGTCCTGCATCGACGAGCAGGGCGGCGTGCAGTTCAGCAAAGAGAACATCAAGCCGGGCTATGTCGTGAAGATCAAGCATTACAACGACTGCACCGTCCTGCGAACTGGCCCGAAGAACTTCACCTATCGAACGCCGAACGGATTCAACTTGACTGCCGCCTACGCTGAGATCGTGGAGATCGTCAAGGCGCAGGAAGCAGAAAAAAAGACGCATCCATTCAAGGTTGGGGAAACCTTTGAAACCAGTGCGTATCCTGCGGGGCATCGTGTCAGTCAGGTTTGGGAGATCGTCAGATCGACCGCCTCGACCGTTACGCTGAAAAATCAGACGACCGGCGAGACCATCCGCAGGACACCGAAAATCCGCTGGACGTGCGAGGGTGACAAGTGGGCGCTTTGTATCGGTGACCATATCGATAGCATGTTCTATCGCGCAATCTGATATATAAAAAATCTGGGGAGCGGGACAAATCCCACTCCCCGGCAGAATCATAAATAGAACAGCAGAACCAAGAAAACTAGGAGGTACTTAAAATGGGCTGGACTTGGCAGTGTGCGAAATTCTACGACAGAAAGGGAAACATCGACCGCAAAGCAGAGTGCGACGATCAGTACACATGGAACAATGAAGAAACCGGAGACAAATGCCGGGTTCTGAAATCCGCAATGGTGGGCGCGACGTGGTACGGTGCTTGTGAGAGAACCAGACCTGGCCAGAAGTCCTACGTTTTTGCTGGCGTGTGCCTGACGAGCGTAGACAGCCGCGAATACTGCAACTTTGGTTACAAGGACATGGATGAATCCATGGGGCCGTGTGAGCGCGACTGCCCGGTATCCATTCTAAATCTGCTTTCCCATCGCGACGATGAATGGGCGTTGGAATGGCGAGAGGATTGCCGAGACAATGCGACGAAAAAGGCAGCTGCCAAGAAAGACCCGAACAGTCTGCAAAATCTCCCGCTTGGTGCGAAAATCACAGTTCAGAAGCGTGGTCAAAACATCGTGCTCGAAAAAGGAAGAATCTGCAACCGCAAGAATCCGGTATGGATCTCGCGGACTGAGAATGTGTACTATCCCCTGTCCCACATCAAGCGGTACGGCTACACACTCTGCAATCCAGCCTAAATTTCCAAGTCATGTAGAAATTTTAGAATCCACATGTTAGAATGGGATGAGATTTGGGGGGATGCCGATGTTCTACAAAGCCGGCGAGTACCGGATAAACCAAGAAAACGAATTTATTTCCGCCTCGACTGGATTGCCGCTGAAACCCGGCGATCTGGTGGCGCTGGAGGCTTCCTGCGACGCGAATGATATTTCCCCTATCGAAACCTATGGGAAGGAAATCGTTTCGCAGAACCGCGAGGTAGTCGTCGTGAACGGTGTGAAGAAACTGTACAAGTCTGCCGTTGTGCGGATTTGAATCAACTTCGTGAGGTCACGAAATAGATTGCAAGCAGGTCGCAAGTTGGTCGCAACACTCCATTCAACTATGGGGAAATAGCACGCGAAACGCACGAAAAACGCACGCAAGTTGTAAGCAAGTTGTAAGCAAGTTATACGCAAGTTACCATTTCCGCGAGGTCACGAAAATGGTTGAAAACCAAGGAAACCAGAGCCATCCACGTTCGGACGGTTCTGGTTTTCATTGACACATTCAGTTTTTGCGGTATAATGAAGAAAAAGGGGCGCTGCCACAAGCGGTCAGCCAAGGATGCCTATGGGATTTGACCTAACCTTTATGCTGATGGCGGTCATTTCTTTTTGCAGATCTGAACAATCAAACCCGCAAATGCGATGAGTACGGTGGAGAACGAGAAGATCTCAGTCCATGTAGCCATGCGCAACACCTCCTTTATAGGAAGTGCCGACCGTCTGCCACCTCCATGCAGCGCCCCGCCCACCGGAAGGTGGGCTTTTTTATTTTAACGGTACAATAACATAATGTCAACAAACCAAGAAAATTTAAGGGCTGGCGGGACAAATGCGAAATGGAGGTAGAAAGATACTAAGGCGTTCCGTCAGAATTTACAAATTTCGACGAAAGCGCTTGAAAATATGGAATGGTATGGTAGGATAAACCAGGGAGAATTTAAGGAGGGATTTGCAATGGCTCTAATCAAATGCCCTGAATGTGGGCGAGAAGTAAGTGACAAGGCGCTTTCATGCCCTAATTGTGGATATCCAATTTCGCAAGATCCACTTGAATGGGCTATGGATTTTGAAACTTCGCCATCGGTTCAAGCCAGCGAGTCGAAGAAGGAACAACCGGTGAGTGAAGCCGCCATTCCGTCAGGTGGAAGAAACTATAAAACAGCCGTAAAAAAGAAAGACCATATGCCTGTAATCGTCATTGGGGTTCTCGCAACAGCGTTAATTACCATAGGGATTATAAATGGCGTGACAAGTGGCAGACCAAAATCATCATCTGAATCAAGCAGAACTTCAAGTACAAGTAGTTCGTCCACGAGTTATTCAGGCTATGGTGGGAGCAGTTCGTCGAAATCTAGCGGTTCTTCCAAGTATTCTTCCGATGAAATCATGGCAGGTGTGTATACTCTTGCCGAGAAGTGCGTGAAGAACCACCTAAAATCCCCTTCCAGTGCGAAGTTTTGCAGTATGTCTGACTGCGAATTCCAAAAAGGCGAAGACGGCGTTTATATGATGGCAGGAACCGTTGAATCGGAAAACAGCTACGGAGCCATGCTGAAAGAAACTTGGGGAATCATGGCGCAGGTGGATGGAGATAAAGTGTCGCTGGTCATGGTTCAAATCGGCGATCAGGTTTACTTCGACTAACGCAGGAGCATTTAACTGACAAGAAGCCGCCCAACCGGGCGGCTTTCTTGTTGACAATGCAGTTTCTCAACGTTAGAATGAATAAGCCCCCATCGTGGGACGGGGCGCTGCATGGAGGTAGCAGACGGTCGGCACTTCCTGAAAAGGAGGTGTTGCTTATGGTGACGTATTCCGATCTGATTCAGATTGGCATTCTTCTCGTAGGCATTTGCTCTCTGGTATTACAGATAAGCAAAAAGAAATGACCGCCCATATAAAGCCAACAGGTGCGGTCGATTTCTTTTTCGGCTGTCTCTCTTTAGGCTGACTGACTGTTGCAGCGCCCTTTCTTATTATATTAGCAATTTGTGCGAAAAAGTCAAGCGAAAAGAGAAAAAACAATAAACGATGAGAAGCCGCCCAGCCGGGCGGCTTTTCTTTTGTACGCTATATGTAATTTTCGACGCTTTGCGACACGTTTCGACCGCACATGTGTGCTATTGTGGAAATACAGTAAATATTAAGCATTCCGGGACAAATCACATATTTCATGTAGATATCAATGTGGGAGCGTGTGCATTCCGGTTTCGGTTTCTGACCAAATAATCTTTCCATTTTTGAATTTTTGAATCATGGAAACCTCTCCATGCTGAACGGTGACTAAATATGCGTAGCCACCATCTGCGTAGAATAAATATGATGTACCTCCAACAACATAACTAGAATAATCCGGCCTGCCCCATTTTGTATAGCCAATATATTGTTCGCTCATTCCAATGTACGGTTTTTCAATTTCTATACGCTTTTCTTCCACTTCGACTTGCTTTTCCGTATCGTCAGATTTAGAAGCATTTGCTTCTTCCTCTTTGATTTCGGCTATAAGCCTTTCCTTATAAAGTTGCGCAGATTCTTCTTTATGTTTCTTTTCACAACTGCTACCAATAAAGCCGAGAATCAGGACAATAAAAAATATGGTTATTACAGTGGGGAAGCAACCACTATCGCCTGAAGGATGTCTGCGGTTTCTGAATCCAAATGAAAATGGTCTGTAGGACACTCCGATTCCCTCCCATTAGAGATTTCAATCGTGCGACATAATGATATTTAGGTGTTGACAAGTTGATAAAATGGTGATATTATAATCCACGAAAGGAGGACAGATGATGCCGAGGCCGAAAGATAACACGGAACGGGTCAATGTGTTCTTTACACCAGAGGTTTTGAGCAAAATCAAAGAAGAAGCTCAGAAACGTGGCATGACAGTAAGCGGATATATCAGATTCGCCGTTCTGGAATACCTAAAATCCAGTTCCGAAAAATAAAATACCGCCGCGCTGGCAATCTTGGCGGAGCGACAGCGCAACGGTACGACCGAAATTAACGCGGCTTCACGCGCAATTTCTGTATCTATTTATACATGAATTGCCCGCAGAAGTCAAGGCTTCGGCGGGATTTTTATACCCTTTTTGGGTACACACCACGATTCAAGGAGTGACTTTAATGAATAGCTTGACAGAAATCAAATCCGTCCCGTTCATGGGGCGTGACCTTATGGCCGCAAAGGCCGAAGACGGAACAATCTACGCAGGAGTTAGCTACATTTGCAACGGAATGGGACTTTCAAAAAGTCAAAAAGATGCCCAAATCCAGAATATCCAAAAGGATGATGTTCTCTCTATGGGGTGCTTGAAATTTCAAGCAGGGGTATTTGACCCGAACAACACCACACTCGCGTTGAAACTGGACTACCTTCCCCTCTGGCTTGCGAAGATCAGCATCACGCCGACGATGAAAGCCGAGAATCCGCAGCTTGCCGAACGACTGGTGCAGTATCAGTTAAAGGCCAAAGATGCGCTGGCGGCGGCGTTCCTCCCGAAGCGTCCCAACACAATGGCCGAGCAGCTTTTGGAACAGGCAAAGTACATGGTCGAACAGGAGCGCCGCATCGCCGCTCTTGAAACCGGCCAGACGCAGATGCGCGACACAATGAGCACGGCGTTCTCCGCACTCGCTTCCCCTACCGTCAGTCGCGATCATTGGCAAGTGGAAACAAGAAGCCGCATTCGGCAGATGTGTATGGAATTCGATCTCAACTTCCAGAAGGAAACCGGCGCGCTCTATAAGTCGCTGGAAGAATCCGCTGGCTGCAACCTTGAAGTCAGAGTGAAGCATCAGCGCGAGCGCATGAAGGTCGGCGGCGCAAAATACGCAGACCGTCAGGCCGTCAACAAACTCACCGTTATCGCCCAAGATCAGCGGCTGCGGGAAATCTTCGCTGGAATCGTCCAGCGCAGATACGCGCAGCTTGTAGCCGCTAAAATGCCGAAAAATTAAGGAGGAATAAATGATGAACGATATGAACGAACAGTTTCTTGCCCTGCTTAGTGAAGTCAAAGATACCCACCGCTTCATGCTCTTTATGTACTTCTGCGCACCGCTGCTGGAAAGCGGCGAGTCCGTCGAGGATATCTGGGATGCCTGGGTGAGCTCCGGTCTCTAAATTCTTCGGAAGCGAAATTTTTCGCTGAACATTTTCGACCGCTTTCTTCTTGTTTTCTTTGAGAAACATGGGAAAAAAATTATTTGTGGCGCGAGTATAATTATAATTAGAAAGGCCGATACAGGTCGAAAAAACCAAGGAGGAAGTTAATGAAGGATTTAATCACCATCAACAATGACGGCCAGCCCGTCGCAAGCAGCAGAGACATTGCGGAACACTTCGAGAAGCGCCACGATCATGTTATGCGGGACATTGACGCGCTCTGCAAAGATGTCCCCAATTTTGGGGAGATGTTTTTCTCGGTTGAAATCCCTGACAGCTACGGGAGAGCGCAACGCGCATACCTTATGAACCGCGACGGTTTCTCGCTGCTGGTCATGGGCTTCACCGGAAAGTCTGCGCTCGAATGGAAACTCAAGTACATCGAAGCGTTCAACCGGATGGAAGAACAGATCAGGAATCCGAAACTGTCTCCTGCCGAGCAGCTTCTGGAGCAGGCGAAACTCATGGTTGAGCAGGAACGCCGTCTCAGAGCGTTGGAAGTCAGCAGTGCAGAAACCTCGCAGGCAATGGAGACAGTCAAGGATGCTATTGACATTATGGTAGCACCGTCCGTAACAGCTGAGAACTGGCAGTCTCAAATGAATCGGAACGTCCGTTCCTTCTGTATGCAGACGGGCTTCGACTTTCACAAGACATTCCAGCAGCTTTATGCAGACCTCGAAGTAGCGGCTGGGGTCAAACTCAGTGTCCGCGTGAAGTTCGCACAGCAGCGCCTACAGGCAAGCGGCGCAACGCAGGCCGAGATTTCAGCTGTCTCAAAACTCAGCGTCATTGCGAAGGATAAGAAACTGCGTGAAATTTTCAACGGCCTGTTCAATCGCATGGTTGCAAGATACAAAATCAACGGGACAAACCCGTAAAAGCAGTAGAACGAAAACCAGGAATCAAAATTACAGGAGGAAAACAAAATGATGACCAAAGCTGAATGCAAAATCTATGATCTGTTCAAGGAACTTGGTATCCCGGCGCATCTGGACGGCTACAGGTATTTGACCGAAGCTGTCAAGCGTGCTTGTGACGGGGCATACAAAGACACCTGTGCAACGAAACCCGGCGGTTTGTACTGTGACATTGCCCAGAGGTTCAGCAAAACGAGCAGTATGGTTGAACGCGGTATGCGCCATGCAATCGAGGTGGCATTCGATAGCGTCAACACGACGCGCAAGTATGAAATCTTCGGAAACTCAATCGATCCGAACAGAGGTAAACCCACAAATGTTATGTTCGTCTTCCAGTGCGCAAGCGAAATCGAACGTCGGATGTCGGCATAAAAAATCCCGCATCAAGTGGGACAAACACAGATATTCGGTAGATAGCAAACTGTAGAAAAAACGCATAAATAGAAAGAGAAAGGACGTAAATTTCAATGAAAAGCAAAAAATCAACCGATCTGGTCTATGTGCCGGAACTCACCCCAGAAGATGTTTTCAGCCACCTGGTTAATCACCACGCAGACGTTGTGCGCGCCAGAAACGCACAGCGGGCCTACAAACGGTATTTGGAGCGCAAGCGTCGCTGTGTTGCTTCCATCGTGATTATCGTATCCTCGCTTGCCGCAGCCGCCACGCTGCTCATCACGAGCGGTGTTCTTGCGACGGTTTGAATGGAGGTGCGCGCGTGTACAAGTTGTATGACAGCTATCCGGACTCCCCTGCCCTCGTCGGTACGTTTGACAGCGTTGACGAGGCCCGGGAAGCCGCACGGAAGCGAGACGAAGCAACGGGCGGGAAGTTCTTTCCGAGGCTCGTCAAAGATGGAACGGTCATTCAAGATTGGGGGTATTGAGGAATGACATATGCGACGCTTTTGACTATCGCTTCTCTGCTTGAGAAAGAGAAGAACATCCGTGAAAAGGAATGCGAGCTCCTGCGCGAGAAACTGAATTCTGCGCGTGACAAAGCGGACTTTTCTCCGGAAGATAGCGAGCTTTCTCGTGAAGTAGAGTTTACCAAAGCCTTATATGAAAAGGCCAGAAAAGGGCTTCTCAACCATGAACGCGCTTGTGAGGACTTCCTTGAGCATGATTTTCGATAGGAAATTTATTTGGAAGTGGGACAAATCCATTTTTTCGGTAGAAACATAGGTGTAAGACAAAACACCATACAGGCGGCCAAAACAATGAAGAAAGTCAAGGAATTATGGAACGAGTTCGGCGATGTGCCGATGAACCCAGAAACAGAGTGCATCGAGGAAGCATGGCACGGGTTCCCGGCCGGAACAAATCGGGAGGAAATTTGGCACTGGTTCGAGGAAACGTTCGACGTTCGCGTCGCTGATCTGATGTACGGAGGTATCTGAAATGGGACAGCGTTCACAGATCTATGTCCGCGCGTCCGGGCAGCTCATCGTCGCAAACTACTATCAATGGAACTATGCCGAGCGAATGATTTCGCGTGCTAGATACGGCATTGAGTACATCGATTCGGTCAAGGACTACAGCAACTGGATTTTTCTCCGCGACGTGAACGTCGAACATTTGCGCCGCATCCTGGACGTAAACTTCGACCTCAAGGACTACCAGATTTCTAGCAAGATCATCGAAGAATGGAAGGACGTTTTTCCAGACAAGCCTTTCAATGATGTTGTGTTTGACTGGCAGGACAACAACGACGGCCAGCTGTTCATCGACTTCACGAAAGATGGAAAGATCTCTTATGCGTTCCGGAAGACGGAAGACATGGCGTGCGAAACTCCGATGTCCGCTGCTGAGTACATGGAATGGGATTGTCGGAACTGGCTGGATTGCGAGTCCATGACGAAGGCTGAGAAAGCCACCTGCCGCCGCAACATTGCAGCTATTGATAAGATGGCCAGACTTATGACCGCAGAGGAATTGAAAGAGTTCGTTCATCACGACTACGGATATAAGTCCGGTCAGGAGGCGGGCTGACATGGATAGCAGATGGAAACTCATTGAGCAGTACGGTGAACTGTTCTGTGCAAGATGTCACTCCAGTATCGTGTGCGACGAGTGCGGGGATATGCCGGAGCAGTGTCCCGTGTGCGGTGCAAAGTTCAACTGGTCTGAAGATATGCTGCAAGCATTTTGGCCAGCATTCGCAGCTACTTGTGAGCAGGCGTGTACTGCGCAAGATGACTGTAAGTCCACGCAAGATAGAGGTGAGATAGAACGTTGAAAATAGCACAGGCAAAACGGCTTGTTTCAGAGGACATTGAAACGATGACCATTGAACAGCTTCAACGATACAAGGTCAAGGTGATCGATGCTTGGCGGGAAAGCCGAGCAGATTACGGAATAGCTCAAGCTGTGAGAGACGGCTTCTATTTGCAGACCGGCGAAGATGCGTCGGAGTACACACCGAAAGACCTGTGGCTCACCCAAAATCTCACTCGCAGGCTTGATGCAATCGACCGCAGAGAACATGAAATGGTTCGACAACGGTAAAATGCCGCGTAAAGAAAAATCCAAACTGCCACTAAATCGAGAAAAACGTAAGTTTTCTGGGACAAAACTAGAATTCCGGTAGAACAGTAAATGTAAGCAATCACACAACAACAATTATTTTATGGAGGTAAAAACAATGGCAAAGGCAACTAAGGAAGCACAGGAAACAAAGGCAATCAGACGGTACATCAAGCTCACGTTCATTGAGCCGGTGCTGGGCACCTGGCCGAGCAACGAGAATGTGGCGCGTGACTTCATCGCGTCCAAGTCTCCGGACGCAAACACAATCGAAGATGAGGTCGCAGCGATCGGTGCGGAGGCTGTGGCTGATAAGGCAATGACGGTATTCCCCCGTGTCGATGGCAAGCCCGTATTCTGGGATTACCAGATTAAAGGCTTTTTCAAAGACACTTGCAGTGCCCTCGCCCGTGCCAAGTACACGAAGTCCAGCGGTCTGAAAGCATTCAAGAAGGTCATCGACGGTATGATCTTCCCATTCCCCCGCGCGATTCCCATTGATGTTCATGGCGAAATTGGAGAGTGTCAGCGTCCGCTTCGTGCTCAGACCGCACAGGGCGAGCGTGTGAGTCTCGCAAACTCGGAAGAAATCCCAGCCGGTAGCACGATCCAGTTCGGTGTGGCGCTCGCAGATTCGGCGCACGAAACCCTGCTGAAAGAATGGCTGGACAACGGCTTCTGGCGTGGCCTCGGTCAGTGGCGGAATTCTGGAAAGGGTCGCTTCGTCTACAAGATGCTCGATGAGGAAGGAAACAGCCTCGGCGGCACGGCAGAGAAATTTAGCGGTCTGATGCAAGAAGCAAACTTCTTCCCGGAGGAAAAGGCGGGCTAATAGGCCCGCCGAGCGAAGCAGCGGCGCGGGTCCGCGGTGCCGGGCGGCGCGCAGCAAAGGAAAAGCAAAGTAGCGCAAAGCGTAGCATCGGAGAGGTGGAGCGCCGCACAGTCAAGAACTGCATAGGGCAGGCTGAGTTCTGTTTTGGAACCAGAAGAACAGCAGAGGCTTTGCGGGGCGATGCGTATCTCGGCAACGCAATGGAAAAGTGGAGACTAGCGTGGTGCTGCAACGGAGCGGCTTGGAGATGTTTCGCATAGTGAAGGCGAAGTATTGCGAATCAGTGACACGCGATGGATGGGCATCGGAACGAGTCGCCTCGATGCGCCCGGAAAAGCAATGGCATGGACGGGCCCAGCTACGTATCGCGATGGAATGGCAAAGTAAAGAGTCGCCGCGCACAGAAACGCAGGGGCGATGCGCGGGTTAGTGACGGGAAGCAAAGGACTTGCTCAGCCTCGCACTGCCCGGCAATGGAACAGCAAAGAAATGCGCTGGTCAGCAACGGAAACGCGAAGCGCTGTCTTGCGTTGAAATGGCGATGGAATTGCACGGATTCGCATGGCACAGCAACGGAAGTGTACCGTCCTGATAATCATAGCGACGGCACAGGATGGCTGAGAATGCAGTTGAAAGGCAATGGAATTGTATGGCGCAGCCATGCGATGTGACGGATTGGTTGAGCAGCGAGTAGCCATGGAACAGCGAAGCGGAGTTAAGCAGAGTTATGGCGTTGAATAGTACTTCCTTGTAGTGCAGAGAAACCGCAAAAGTCAAGAACGCAAAGGTTTTGATGTGGTCAGCGTAGCAACGGAGTCGTGCAGCTTAGATACGTCAAGCAGCGGCATAGGCAAGTGAAGCTGTGCGCGGCTTCGCGCAGGACAGCGGCGGAATTGTACGGAGTAGCTGAGACTAGCAATGGAATTGCAGTGTCATGCTGAGATACGAACCGTCCAGCAACGGCAAAGAGTAGCTAAGTGACGAATCGGGATGAGTTGCAACGGCGGTGCACGGAAGCGCATCGATCAGCAAAGGCATGGTATGGAGAAGTTTGGATGGGCAAAGGCGTTGATCGGCAGAGCAATGACAAGCAACGAAAAGCAATGGAAACGCGTGGCCCGGCGCCGCCTTGAGTAGCAAAGGCAAAGGAGAAAGGTATGGTCATCACACCAAATATTCAGAAGCAGTTGGACGAATTGCGCGTGGTGGGCTTAGCCCGCTACGCAGTATTAAAGTCAGCAGAACAGGCGTATAAGGACGCGTTGGAGCGTGAGAAAGCGGCGTATGAATATGCCGCGAATCACGGTGAATTCTTCACCGAGGACGGTGAGCGTGTAACAGGTGAGGATGATTCCTTCCTGATGAGCCAGGAAGCTTTCGCGAATGAGTTTTCACCACTGATTACAGCAGGATATAAGGAACTGTTCGGGCTAGACTATCCGGTCGGCTACACGCCGATATTTGAGCAGTTTTTAACTCCGCTCAACAACGCACGGAAAGCATATCGGCAGATTGCAGCAGACTATCTGCGAATCTGCGGGCAGGAATCTGAGGCGCAAAATATCGAACGTGTACTCGATGGGTACGTCCCATCGGCGTTTATGGAAAAACTGGACAAGATCAATCAGCAATTTCTCGGCATATCCAGTTGACATAAGGATGGGAAAAAACATTTGCAGCGATAAGTATAATGAAAATGTAAGGAGGATTTCGAATGGGTTTCCCAAATGCCTATGAAAAGTTCCGCTCGGCAATGATCGCCTATGAAGAAAACCTCAGAGCGACAGAGCGTTCAGAAACAACGATTCGAAACGAAGAATTTGTTTTCAAAATGTTTTCTGATTTTATGCTGAACAACAAGTTGTGGGATGGGCGCGAAGAAAGCTTCACAGACATTCAAGCATGGCGAGATCAGCTGCGCCGGGATGGTAAAAAGCCAACCACAATCAGGCAGTACTTGACCGTCCTTTCTTCCCTGTACAACTTCGCTTCTTCTGAGGAGTTGGGCGAAAATCGATGGTATGAACGGAATCCCGTGTCAAAAATTCTGGTGCCCGATACGCGGAAGATGGAGAAGCGCCCATACGATCAGTTTCTGACCGACGAACAAGTTCTGCTGCTCTGGAGAAATAATCCGCCGGCAAAACTCAAACGGCCAGAACTTTGGCCGAGAAACTACGCCATTGTCATTTTGCTCCTGACTACAGAAATCAGAAACAGTGAACTTCTGGCGCTCACGCCGAACGACCTGGACTGGGAAAACTCGGAGCTGACCGTTGAGCACGGAAAGGGAGACAAGTTCCGCCCAGTGGACTTCCCTATTCTTGCGCAGACAGCTGTTCGTATGTACTTAAACAGCGGAATTCGCCCCACAACTGCTGGCAGCAGTGCCCCACTTTTCGGTACGGAAGCGACGTTCAAGTTCAAGGGAGACAACAAGGGTGAAGAATGGCACGAAGGGACGCGGCAATGGCTTTCAGATGTAGTTCGGCGGCACGTGAAAGCCGTGACAGGCGTTGATATGATTCGAACCCACGACTTGCGGCACGTCGGCGCACGGCTCGACCTGAACAGCGGAATGACGTTTGAGGAGCTGCAAGCGAAACTGGGGCATGAATCAGTTTCAACTACGCAGATCTATTCTGGCAAACTTACAAGCCGCAAGAACAGACGCATGACTAAGGTAGTACAAGAAGAAAAAGAACGTCAGGCGCAGAGAAATATAGACCGGTTGGAGGCAGCGGGAGATAATTTTTTCGGAAGCCTCCGGTTGAAGCAGGTTCCCCAGCCGGAGATAGCGTAAGCAAAACCAAGAAAATCAAGAAAACAAACAGCCAGTAGGCCAGCGAGAAAAACTAAGAAAATTAAAACCAGCCGGGTTTCTTTCAAGCCCGGTGTATGGCGGGAGCAGGTGCGCGGAATGGCTACAAAACCACGCCGCATCGGTTCAACTCCGATTCTCGTCACAATGCCGCAGTTTTTCGATTTTTCTGCGGCAAGGGCATCGAAGGCCTCCTTTCTAATGAAGAAAAGCGTCACCCATGTAAGCGCAGGCGCTCGCCGGAACATTTTAGAGATTCCGGTGCTCCAAGCTGGGAAGCTTGGCTATGGGAAACATGTGCGTGTAGTTTAATGGCAGAACCTCAGACTTCCAATCTGATGGTGGGAGTTCGATTCTCCTCACGCACTCCACATGGGTGTTGCGGCGGACTCAGGAAAAGTTTTGAAGTTTCAAAGGCTTGGTGAAACGATATATCCGGCCAACCGCTCAATCTGTAAGTAGTGCGAGTACGACAGATTGCGAATCTAATTAGCTGGCTCCGGCTTAATGTGTGTAAAAAGGAACGGATGCGACCGATGCACCGGCGCAGGGCTGAAAAGTTCCGTGGTCAATCCCTCTTGGCTTCCAGACGGCTCGCTGTGAGGCGTGAAAGATGGAAGGAAAACTGGTGTGGTGACGCAGACCAACGGCGCAATGCCGAGTCTAGGCGTTGAGTAATAGCGGCTCTGGAGCCAAGAGCGGATGACTGTGGCAAAATGGGGGAAACTTATGAACGGAGAAATAATTCCTGTTGTTCTTCTTGGAAGTCTCTTCTTTGTACTTCCACTTGTCCTTTATGTGGAATTCGAAATCAAATGTGATGTTTTCGGTGACGAGCACGACGGCCATGCACACCTGACTTTTGAAGAATTCTACGCTTACTATCTCATTTCCCCAAACAAATGGGATATCGATCCGGATTCGCTGTATTACAACAGAGGGGAAGATTTCATCCGGAAAAAGGTCACGTTTCTTCGTGTCAGAGACGTCATTCGATACAGAAGGTTTGCAAAAAGACGCCACGATCAATGTCTTTGCGAATTCTCTGACATTTCAAAACTTGCCATCATAAAGGGCATGAGTGAAGATGCTGGGAATCTGCAAGAGTCTGCGTTGAAAGATATCGAACGAGCAACAAAAAGGTACATAGAAATCGTTCGTAGATGTGTAGAGGTGGACAAAAGATGAGTGATAATGGCACAGCGTACTGCATCGAGTGTGGTAAGAAAACAGAGTATTCGATAAATGTTCAGCTCGTGACGATGGACATCTGTGGGGTTCGTTTCAAATATATTGAGCAAGAAGCGCATTGCGCGAAATGTTGGGGACCCATCTACGTCCCAGAAATCAACGATTCAAATGTTGATTCCAGGGTTAAAGCGTTCGAGGAAGCGAGACAAAAGCTCAGACACAAGATAGGTTCAAATGGAGGTAAATCATGAGTCTTGATATTCGTTACTTAACCAACGGCACAAAAAACGTCTACGTTGTCGTAGACAGTGCATCTCGCCCGGTTTCTGTCAACTACTACGACACGCGGGATGAGATTCCGGCTCAGATCCGGCACTATGCGCCGGAAGGAAAGCCAATGTTCGTCGGGCCTGACGGAGCAAGGACCCTTTTCGCAATGAAGGCTCTGTACCCAGATTTGATGAATGAACGCTGCTCTCTACCGGAATTCGTAGGACTCCCTTGCATTTTTGAATCATGCCAATTATGTTGGCAAGCGTGCAACGGCAGGTACACGGAGTCATGGACATGAACGATATCAGGTCGGTTGATTTCAGAGACGCGCAGCTTAAATCGTTACTGTTTGAGGTGTACAGTGCAGGCTTTGAGGCAGGTTATTCCCATCAGGCAGACATCTGCACGGGGTTCAGAACATGGTATCGTAATGTAATTCAGAAAGACAATCTGCCGGTCTATGCGGCACTTGACAGCACCGACAAGGACGTGCGGGATGCAATCGATAGCGTCTGCTGCATCAAAACGATCTTGTATTCAGGACACTATGAACACATCCGGTCGCAGCTTGAATTTGCGGAAAAATTATTGAAAGATTTCATCGCCGCAAGGTGTTGAGATACCATCTGAGTTTGGCTAGTTCGCACAAGCGTGCCGCTGTGTAGAAAATCGGAACCCATGAAAGTCCTCGTTTCGCTGGTACGCCAAACACAACAGCGCGGGCAAAATCGTTGGTGAATATCGCGCGTAACACGCAACGTTGACTGCCGTTCAATAATTCGGGAAACGGACAAAGAGCAGGCTTGGTTAAAGGCTCATGGTGCGGTGACGAAACCAATTCCGCACATTACATGGAAGCGTAGTTCAGCGGAAGAATGGTGGCAGAACAGCCACATGTCATTGGTTCAACTCCAATCGCTTCCATTAGCACACGCGCCTCTGCTCAAGCACTGCAAGCGTCTCCGTGTGATCTGGGAAAGCTTAAAATCCTGGCTTTGTAAGACGGCCCTCAAGATTTGGTCACGGCGGGTAGTCTGGTTTGGAGGTTGTAATGCCAGTTGCTGAATAGCTGAAGGTTGACCACCCGATGCTACGAAGCAGCGAAAAATCCTTGATAATACTAGTTAAATCAAGGTTGACGGGTTTCAAAGTAGAAAACACAAAGAGTAGTCGGCTACAGACTCATAGCGCGGTGATTGCCTATTCCGCGCAAGCCATTAAACCATTAGCGATATGGCGCTGTTGCTGGTCAACAAGAAACCAGACAAAGAACGGTGAGGTTACAGGTTCATAGCGCGGTGACGAACGCCAATTCCGCGCAATATAGGGTAACGGTTATCCTTGGAGGTGCAGCGGGGTTCGAGTCCCCAAGCGGTCAGGTTCGACTCCTGATCGTGCATGGTGCAAAACCTCCAGCCCATGTGGCAGATGATTTCGAGCGGCCTCGGAGCCTGTCTTGAAAACAGTGCGCGGTGAAAGCCGTGGGGTTCGACACCTCCATCTGCCGCCAATATGGAGCCGTAGCGCAGTTGGTAGCGCGCCTGATTTGGGATCAGGATGCCACCAGTTCAAGTCTGGTCGGTTCCACCACGTCCAGTGACCTGGCGAAGTACAAGCCTGAACGGGTCTGCCGTAGATAGGTCGCAACAGGCAGACGGAAACGTGTACCCACGGGGGCTAACCGCAAGCAGCCGACACGCAGCGGTGACAGCTGGAGAGACAGCACTATATGGATGCGTGGCCGAATGGAAAAGGCAGCAAGGGTATGCGGTGCAGGAAAGCGCGACACACTCAAACCTATTGGGGTTGAAGCAGCTACCTCGGACGGGAACAAAGCTCGTCGCATACTGCCTGCACCATGCGGGGTTCAAATCCTCGCCGCATCCACCAAAGCGCCCTTTTGTGGGAGTCGTGGCGCTTTCTACAAATAAAGTTCAACCCTCCGCAGCCACTGCGTCAGTGTGGCAACACGCGGCATTTGGTAAGGGGCAGCGAAGAGCAACTGACCCAAGGCAGTTCGATTCTGCCAAGCCGCACCAGCGAAGTCTGCAAATCTGCATGGTTAGTATCAGCTGCTACGGCCGATGTAGAGAAAACGCCGTTATAATGACGCAGATAAGGCGCTTCGCACCATGCCCGCCAACATACGAGGTGGTTACTCGTTAAACCGTAGTTGGAATGAAACTTCCGCATCTGGCAGCGGTGTCGTCGGGTTGATATAGCCGATACCACGGACGAGTTCTTCGGGAATGTAAGCACTCTGACAGCCGGGAAAGACCGGCAGCAAAGGGGTATCGCCAAGCGGTCTAAGGCATGGGACTTTGACTCCCATATTCGCAGGTTCAAATCCTGCTACCCCTGCCAGCCGCCCGTTGGGGTTCTCCGCGCAAGACAATAACAAGGTGGATGATAGACCTGCACAGCAGGCCCGCCGCTGGCCGGCATTTGGCATGCCGCAGGTCCACCGGCTAAAGGTGCTAACCCATAGCGCCCAAGGAGAACAAGGCAAAAATGCAGCTATATGAGCCGAAAGCGGGATAACGGCTACGCTGCAATATATGATGGTGCCGCATTCACAGGGACACTGTGTTGCGAAACGGCTAAGTGGAGTTTGACGAACAGCCATCATCAACGTAAAGGTCAGGCGGATATAGACCTTCGTAGAACAGTACAAGCTCTGCATTTTGAGCAGTCCTGTTCAGCTTGCCGAAGAAAGCCCGTGCACGGCCAATTCGGATGAATCCGCCATCACCGCTCGTTGCGCTTGGGGACGAGGATAATAACCACAAGCTCTGCAGTGCCTTTGGGGGAACGCTTACAAGACTGCTGACACACAAGCGCCGGTGTGCAACCGCCTGAATTTGCCGTTGGTCTGCGCGCAAGACCTCACGGCCGGTACGTCAAGCCGGTTATAGATGGGCCGTTATCTCAAAGGCTAGAGCGACCAGCTCATAACTGGTAAAATCTCGGTTCGACTCCGAGACGGCCCACCATTCATTCTTGAGAAAGGAGGATTACACATGAACAAAGAAGAACTCGTTCAGGCAGTTGCCATCAAGACCAATATGCCGAAGACCGCCAGCCTGGAAGCCATCGATGCCGTGTTTGAAGCGATTGAAGAATCCCTCGTTTCGCACGAAGATGTCTCTATCGCTGGCTTCGGCAAGTTTGCTGCGAAGTACCAGAAGGCCAGAGATGCGCGGAACCCGAAGACCGGCGAAAACATCAAGGTTCCAGCCCGTTTTTCGGTCAAATTCTCGCCGAGCAGCATTCTGAAAAACGCAGTTGCAAAGTAATTCATGGGGCTTCACAGCCCCTATACATATTGAAAAATACAGAAAGGATACACTTCTATGCAGGATATAAGAATCCATCGGGGCGACATTTTCTGGGTTCGGCAGGACTATGCTGCTGTCGGATCAGAAGCGAGAAAGAATCGCCCAGCAATCATTGTCAGCAACGATAAGAACAATACATATTCCGAAACTGTAGAAATAGTTTATCTTACAACTGCCGAGAAAAAGCCAATGCCAACACACGTTTCCATTGAAACGATGGGCAAGCAGTCTACTGCGCTTTGTGAGGCTGTCTACACAGTTGACAAGGAACGTTTGGAAAACTATTTTTGCACGCTGACAGCTGACGAAATGAAACTTGTTGATCAGGCTGTTCTTGTCTCCCTAGGGCTTACCGTCCCCCCTACCTGCACCGTAGATGTGTCTCAATCGTTGGAGCCAGAAAAGGTACGTGTTCCGCTCAACGAGCCATTCGGATTAGAAGACGCATATCGTGTGCTGCGGAAGGAACGTGATACGCTGCTTGCACAGAAAGAAATCTATGAGAAGATCTGCGCCGCTGCGCTGCCGCGTTGGCCGAAGGATATTGAGGTGGGATAATGATCTACCTTGACCATGCTGCTACTTCGCCCACACTTCAATGCGCAAAGGTCGCCTTCAACGCGGTATCAGCAACAATATGGGGAAATCCGAACTCTCTGCACTCCTTCGGGCAGGACGCCAGAAAGACGCTGGAATCCTCCAGGGAGACTGTGGCGCGGTGCTTGGGGTGTGAGCCGGAACAGGTGTTCTTCGTTTCCTCTGCAACAGAAGCTTGCAGGATTGCAATCACGAGAATGACGGAAGCATGTAAAAAGATCTATGTAACGAAAGTAGAACATGCAGCCGTAACCAGCATGACAGACCGCAAGGTATATAGTGACCGCCGAAATGGTAATCGCGGTTTTGTGCATATTCACACCAACAACGAAACCGGTGAAATCTATGATTTAAGAAGTGCCTTTTCATGGTATGATTTGACGTTCTCCGACTTCACCGCCGCTATGGGTAAGCAGGAAATCAACTTCCGTGAAAGCGGAATAGACTTCATTTGCGGAGGTGGTCACAAGTTTGGTGCTCCGATTGGAATCGGCGTGTTGATTGCGCGAAATCCAGAATCAATCACAACGAATTTCCATTTTGGAACGCCTTCTGCTCCACTCGCAGCCGCATTTGCAGAAGCGTTAGTGTTCAGGACAGACCATATAGAAGAGTTCAAAAATGCAGCAGCCACCTTGCATGACCGCCTGATTGATGGTATCATGAACGAAATACCGGACGCACAGCTTAATGGACGGCTTTACAAGGGAAAGGGAAATGAAGTCATGCAATCTCCGTACATTGCAAACGTTTCCTTCCCGAACATCGAGAACCACGCACTTGTCCTGCGCCTTGCGGCTGACGGATTGATGGTTTCGTCCGGCGCAGCGTGTTCTAGCGGAAACAACGCCCCGTCCCGTGTGCTTCTCGCTTCCGGATATTCTGAGGAACGCGCACGTTCGGCCATCCGGTTCAGCTTCGATTACAAACTCGACCCGAATGCAAATGATATGGGCAACAACTACGGGCTGAACCTCGAACGAGATATCAAAATCATTGATGACGCAGTAAAAATCGTGGCACAGAATGTGCGGGAAATGAGGGGTATATAATATGCCGCGCAAAAAACTCAATTACACAGACAACTATTACAAGCCATTCCCCAACCGTCTTCGTAGACTCATGCGTGGGGACGCAGGGAAAATCAACAGAACTGTATCTCAGCAAGAATTAGCGGATTATCTCGGTCTGAAGGCAAGGCAGTCTGTATCTGCATACTGTGACGGTTCTGGACAGCCCAGTTGGGAGAATATCGCAAAAATCGCAGAATACTTCAGCGTATCTACGGACTGGCTGCTAGGTGTAACAAACATTGAAAGTGTTGAGCGAAACATTCAAGTTGCAGCTGCTACACTCGGCATTTCTGGGAAAGCTGCTGAGAACCTGGCAAGGATTTCAACTGAAACCGAAGATGATAACATATTTATTTCCCTCAAGAAATCAGCGGCACATGATGCACTAAATAGGATTTTGGAATCGGAAGATGTGCTTTGGGTTGCGGAAGCTACAGATCATTTGTTGGACATAGAAAAAGCACGTCCGCGAAATATATTTTAATCCACGCGGGACAAATCTGTTTTCCCGGTAGAATCATAACTGTAAGCCCTCACGGGCACATCAAAAAATTATAGGAGGCAAACACAATGGCAATGGATATTCAGGATATGGTAGCTGCAATGGCAGCGAAAAATGAGGCATTCCGTGGAAACGAGAAGGTTTCGGAGAAGGTCGAGGTCTACAACAAACTCAAGGAACACGCGGCAGCGATTTCCAAGGCAATGCGCACCCCGTGGCACGCGGATGATTTGGAACTGCGTGAGCAGAATACGTTCGTCTACGTTGACTTCCCTCTTCCAGTCAGTATTCTCAATGACAGTATCCGCAATCGCATTTCAGAAATGTACAAGCTGGCAGATATGGTAACGCTCGCCGATGTCAACTGTCGGCTGCGCATGACATTCACTGTCGCAAATGTTTGGAAGGAATGAGTGTATGGACGGAAAACTCCGAACGAACGTAATCAACAAGCGCTATACGTTCCACGTGATGTACTGGGAAAAAGGTGCTGAGTTCATTACTGTCGAGGCAGAAAGCATAGATGCAGCAGCGTTAAAGCTTCCGGAAGACCGATTCTGTTCCGTACTGATGTCAGTGGAAGAATGCGCAGACTGAGATTTTTTTTTTGGGGGGGAGGGATTGCGATGAGGAAAATTTTCGTCGGGAAGCCAAACGGGCAGATTACGGCAAGCGGAAGAGGAACCCCAATGACGCCAACGTATTCTGTTGCTAGGGAGCTTTGTCAGCTATGCGGAGGAAACATCATCGGCCCAATTCACACAACGCCAAATACACTCCGGTGGCTTGAAGAAAATCATGGTTTGTTTGGTACACCATGCGGCACAGACTGGGATCACCAAAAAGAAATCGTCTATATGGGATACAGAATAATCTTTGATTCAGGTGAAGACGGCATCATGTATTTTGATGAGGATCACGACTAACATACAAAGAACCGAGGGATTCAATTATCCCCCGGTTCTTATTTTGCTCAGAAACAGAACGCAAAGCTCACGCCGAGGTTGGTTTCGGGGTCGGTGTAGCCTTCGTTGCCCTCGTTGTTGACTCTGCAGAAATCATCGCCGTATGACTTATACGGCGAGCGCTGCCACCAGGATTGCGCTGTGCCGTTCAAATACTTCAGCGACGGGTTCCCGTTCTTGTAATAGTCATATCGTTTGCCTTCGCCTTCATACGCAAACAACGTGCCATCAAAAATTTCGATCTCACTGAGCAAGAACAGTTTGTCCGCAGTCGTCTCAATCGTCGAGCTTCTGCTGCCGATGGTCGTCTTCTTGCTGACCTCGCGGATCGCGCTCTGCACCGCCGTCGGCATGAGGGCCATGATGGCAGGCAGGTGCGTCGTGCGCATGTCGCAGTTGTTCCAGCCGCCGTAATTCGAGTTATTGCTGTTCATTTGATAGGTCGTCTTATAGCAGTCGTGCATCTGGAATGTCAGCGGAGCCTTGCCGGAACCGTCGGCATAATCGTCGTGGCTCTTGCCGATGATGTCGATCTGATAGTCCGTGTCGTTGATCGTCATGGTCTTGCTGTCGCCCACGGCCCATGTGCTGGGGATACTGCCGGACTGGCAGACCGCGATGATCGTCTCCCAGTCGTTCTCCGCAAACGCGTCCTTGAACAGCATAAGGTCAACATTCTGCGTGCCGACCAGCACTGTTTCTGTTCTGGTGTTCGCGCCGAGCACCGCCGTCACGCTCCACTCGCCTGGTTCGTAGAGGGTTAATGTGCAAATACCGCTGGTGTCTGCCGTCCCTGAAACTGTCGTTGTGCCTTTTGTTGCTGAAACAGATGCGCCCGCTCTCGTTTCCGCTGCAATTTGATATACTCCGCCAGATGAGTCTGGTATTTCAATGGCCTTTCCGCTGACCGAAACTACCTTCCCTCCAACTGTCAATAATCTCATTGTTATTCATTCCCCCATCAATTTGATGCCGCCCATACACCATTGACGACTTTCAACGTTTTCCCATTGTCTGATACGGTAACTGGGACAGCCGGCATATAGTCCGACCCCGGAATCGCCGCAGCAAGTGCGGTCGGATTTCCATCTGCGTCAACAGCAGTCACTTTAAGCAATGAGCCTGCTGTCATTGCCTTTTGAATGTTGATATAGTTTCCTGTCACGGTGTCTTCCAGAAGCAGAACTTCATCAGTCGCAGGAACATCAATGTTCAATCTTGCCTGTTGTTTTTGTGCGTTTGTAAGGCTCTGCGCAGTGTATTTGAGGTCATAGAGCATGACTATTCCGGTTTCTCCGTTCACAGAAGTAACGGGGTACGGAGGTGGATTTCCATTGCCGTACAAGCCGAGTTCTGCGGAAGTCTTATTTCCTTCAAGCGTAACGCCGTTTACCTGTGGCCTGTTTTGCAATCCATCGTAGTCCGTTGTACCGCTTCCGGAGTAGTCCACAAGAGCACCTTCTAGGGTTCCAGCAGCTTGAATATTTCCGGTTCCATCACCTTCCAAAATGCCATCGACCATGATTTTCTGCTGCTTCTCTGCAAGTTGAGTCGGGGTTGCGTAGGAACCAGACAAGACAACTGCACCCGTCTTCCCATCAACAGAGGTAACAGGTGCGCTCTGAAGATAATCTGTTCCGGGAACAGCGGCTGTTACACCGCCGTTCCCGTCCCCTTTCAGAAGCCCAACTGCTTCAATCGCGTCTTGTTTTCCAGAAAGTTCATCAGCAGAAATTGCGCCGATGTTGTTTCTTGCCTGCGATTGTTGTGCCGCACTCAGCATTTGTGTGACATAGAGAACAGCGTTTTCGGCGCTGCCGCCTCCGCCGCCAGACGATGGGCTACCGCCAAGAATGCTCAATGAACCATTTCCACAAATGACAGCGTTTGTCATGCTGGAACCAAACACAAACACAGTCACTTGGGCTCCAATCGCGGCGTTTTCCATACTGCTCACATACGGGAGCGCAATTTCCCCATCGAACGGACGTTGCACCGTGATTTTTCCATCCAGCGCCGGTTTCGTAACTTGAGCGCGGAAGTACCACACATTGGAACGTGTCAGTTCTTCAATTTTAGGTTTGAAATATTCCCATAGTTTGTCCGCAAACCGTTTCATTTCCTGATGTTCGTCCATTATGTGTTCCCCCCCGCTATCACAGTTTCCTGACGTATTTTTTGCTGACGTATCCTTCTTTGCCCGAAGCCGTCTTCACGTAATACCAGTTTTTTGTCTGGTATCCGTACCAAGTGACTATTTCGCCATACTTCAGGACGAATCGGATTTCGCTGCTGGTAGTAGCGGCCGTTCGAAGATTCAGTTCGCTGGCTGTTACCTTCATTTTTACGCCCTTCGCAGCTGTCTTGTCAGTTTCAATCCATCCTTCGGACTTCAATGGTTTTGTTTGTGTGTAATGATTGCCATACTGTCTCTTGCTAAGATAGTTCCCGCTTCCGCCTTTCAGCCAAATTGCCACGAACCCGCGCAGTTTGTTCGGGCGCGCCCACACTTTTGAGGGGGTGACGTAGCTGCTGGACGAGCCGCCGTCAAGGTTGATTGCAAATTCGTACTTCTCCGTGACGAACTTGTTCGCAACAACATCCATCGGGACGGGCTTTTCCGTGACTATGATGCCGAGCGTCTTTCCTCTCAGGCCCATTGCAGTCCGGTACTTGTTTCCCTCCAAGCCCTTGGGAACCGTGAACTCCTTCGTTCCGTTCTGGACTATAGCAGGGTAGCCCCCCAAGGCATCGGGTGATGTGACGGCTCCACGCGGTTCCTGAATAGGCGTTTTGTAGTTCTTGAAGCCAATGAACGGTTGCCACCCCTGATATTCCATGGTTCCCTTGTGCTTGACACCGGAGGCCGGCGTGTATTTTCCGTAGTTGAACAGCTCGGCGTTGATAACGATGTCTGGATACCGGCCATTCCATTGTGCGCGAATCGCTACGCTACCCGTCGTCTCGCCCCTTGTGTCGCTCATTTTGACGTGTTCGATGCGGTCGATGCAGGAAAATGGGATTTCTGCAAAAATGCCGCCTTGGAACTCTGCGTAGGTCACAGATGCAGATTCCGGTTTTGACGATGGTGTCACGTTCTGCGCCGTGTTTGTGACGAGTTCCCATTTCGGCCTTCCAACGCCGCCGATAGCCGAAGAATTGCGGAAATACCACTTTTTGAATACTCCCCCGCCATTCGCAATCACGACATTGCTTCCAGCTCCTGTGTTTCCTTCGACGGTATAGATTTTCGTGCTATCCACCTTGTACACAAGTCCGGTATGTGTCATGTTTCCGGGCTTTCCGAAAAAAATCTGATCGCCCGGCTGCACATTCGCGAGAGTGACAGCTCGACCGGAAGACCGGTAGTAGTTGTACGATTCCGTACAGCCTGCACCATACGCGCCCTTCGGTTGACATGTCATTTTCATGCCAATGTCGAATCCAAACGCCGTGATGAAGCACCAGTCAACGAACATATCACACCAAGCAAGTCCTTGTTTTGGAGCATGATACGTCCCCCATTTCGCATGATCGCGGGCATATTTCGTGTAATTGTTCCAGCCGGCATTCGCCGTCTTATCATCAAGCTGCGCATTCGAAGCTTTTTCCAAATACCCTTCTTCGGCCTCTGCTACGGAGATAAGTTTCTTTTGTGCATCCTGAATCGTCATTTTAACGTTCCTCCTTCCATGCGGATGCAGCGATTATTCTTGGTCATCGTGTTTTGGGTTGTTCTTGTCTTCGCTCTTTGCGCTTTGGTATCCAAAGTAGAACGTGAGTACCATAACGATGATAGAATAGAAATCTTTCGGTTCCACTCCGCCCTTGAGCGCCATTACGACGAATGCTGTGGTAAGCAAGATTGTAACGAGAGATTTGACCTTGAATAAGTTTTCGACGACAGTTTGCCACCAGTTGTTGTTCATAATAGTTTCCTTTCTCAGTCTTTAAGAACTGACTCAATAATTCGTGCCGTTGCGTCGAGGCCGTACTTGTCGGCCAGTTCCCGGACGAATTTTAATGCGTACTTGCTCCTGTTTTCGTTCTTTGCCTTCCAGAAATAGAACCCGGTAGCTCCGCCGCATTCTACAATCCAACCACAAAGAACAGTTGCAGCAGCTGTTTTGTCTTCAACAGCCAAAAAGATGATTATGAAGACACCCAGCATCAGGTATGAGAAAATTAAGATTTTTTTGCTCCATTCCATGTCACGTCACCACTTCCCACTCGTCCACTTCCTTTTTGATCTTGTCGATGAATGAATTACCTTTGAGCGCTTTATAAGCCTTGTACGAATACTCGAAGTTTTCAGCTTCGTACTGCCGGATTTTCTGTGCATCCTTGTTCTTATAATAAGTGTGCAGCATGTCCGAACGAAGCTGGCACTTCATCCCTGCCTTGATTGCGCTGTCACCCATAGCCCACTCACGAATCGGTTTAACGAGAACCACCAGCACAGCGCCAATCGTAGTAAGGCCGCCGAAGATGGTCACGATATCCTTGAAAATTTCCATTGCTTTTCTCCAATCGTTTACTGTATTGGCAAAACAAAAGAGAGCCGCGAGCGCAGCTCTCTTTCGCTTTGCTCACAGCCCTCCTCGGCCCTTCCGCACCGCTCTTTTGGTGCGGGACATGATTCTGTTTTATTTCACAATGGGAGGCGGAATCCATTTACCGCAGAAGAAATGGATGCAGGTGCTGATCCCGTTTGCAGATTCAATAGAGGCTTTGCACAATTTTGTTTCGTTACTGATAGAGTCAAGCCATCTGCGAATCAACCATTTGTCAATCATCGTCTGTGTCCTTTCTTGCCGTGCGCCGCTTGACGCTCTCAATCTGTCGGCTTGTCTTCTTAAATTGTGTCCCCTTGCACAGCCAATAACGAGGTGTCTCCCCTATCACGTCGAACGTTTCCCCGGTTTTGAGCTTGAGGACGCATTGCGGAGCCTTCTTTTCTGCCATCTGTATGCACCTCCTTTCTCACTCCGGCCAGCTCGTAATCGTAGCAACTGGAAAATCTGCGACGGACACGGCGTTAATTGTCATTGCTCCGTTAGTCGCAAGAGGCCGGGTATAGCCTTGAATCAGATGCCGTTCTACCGGGGCTCCCGGTTTGTCCGTTCGGACGATTTCAACAAGGTTGTTCTCAAATATGTGCATCATCTGTATGCAAGAAATTGATACTGCCTTTTGTAAAACCGTCGTGCGTTTCAACTTCCATTCCGCCAAATCGCGGCACTGCGTCGATGTGTAATAACCAGATGCAGTTTCCCGGTACGTTTTTCGACCAATGATGTTGACGTTTGTATCGCTGCTTGGGTCAAGATTCTGCGCTCTCCCTGCGGCCTGTGGGTTATCGTCTGCTTGCTCCCCAAGGACAATATAATCGTTGAAGACTTCCGTGTTTTTCATTGTGTATGTTGCTCCGAGCAGTTGAGCTTCTTCCGTTGAAAAACGCCATAGGACAGGCTTGTTCGTGTCAACGATGTCATCCTGTGAAGGATCTATCCGAAGCGCACCAGCTTGGTCATATCCGACCCAGGCATTCAGCATTTCTGCAAGTCCAAGCACGACATCAGCGTATGTTCCATCGTCGCTGTCGACCCGCAGTGTATACGGAGCCGCAGTCAGCAGCGCCGATGTCCCATCAGGGAGTGTCTGTGACATGCCATTGTAGTAGTTTGTGAATATTGGTGTCACATGATCGACAACGGTTCCGTTCCCTCTGTCAAGCTGCAAGATTGCCACTATCGGTGCAAATATGTTCGTGCCAACCGGAACCTCATAGGTAGATTCAAGCCGGCCAAACAAGCTTCCGTCAAGGTATGACCACTTGTCAACGAGCGGATAGGTCATGGTTCGTAGATTCGGGTTTAATGTCTCCTGTGGGTCTGCAATATAAAATATGCCCTGCTGGATGTAATACTCCGAACCGTCAGACAGGACAAGGCCCTCATCGAGAGCGATCTGCTGTCCAAACCATATGTTGTTGACGTTGTAGTCGTACTCCGCGTCAATGTTGGAAAGCGTTACGCTTGCCGTCCTCCGCTGTCCATTTTGCAGGTTGCACGTGATGTTCCCTTCTTGGATAAATGTGCCGTTGCGAAATCCGAGCGGATTATTGTCCAAAGCAAACGCTGTAGACCCATCTGGCTGCAGGAAGCGAAGCCGACAAAGCTTTGTGAACGGAGTCCGTAGCTGATCGAAGTAATCCTGCGCTCGCAAGGCACTTTCTGGCACAGCATTTGCTTGCTTCCCGGATGTTGCTGCAAATGACATAAGCGTTCCTCCCTGTCACTTAGTACGGCCACGCGCCGTCATTCTTCGTCAGCTTGATCTTGATCCCGTCTGTGCTTCCGCTTTCTACCCATGGGATTTTGACATTTTGCGCTTGCTGCGGAGTGCCGTCCATGGTACTCATCTCAATTTGGCCGCTGATCTTGATTCTGATGAGATTTCCCTTTCTGTCCTTCAGGAAAAGTTCGTTTGACGTCGTTGACAGAGCGTATATCCGTTTCTGCATTTCCACGGTATCGGAGTATACTCCATCTGAGATCACGCCAATGAGGCTGGAGAGCGTGCCGCTTCGGTAATTCCATGGAGCTGGCTGCAAAGTGGGATACTGCGTAAAGTTTTGCAGGATATTCGGCGTATTGTTGTTTCCGATTGCACCGCTTGAAAGGTTCTTTCCGAACAGGAAGATGCTTTCAGGTCTGTACGTGCCGGATTCATCCTTTGTGCAGGAAATCACAGCCCAGTCCCACAGGCACATTGTAACCTGATTGCTTTGAATCGCCTGCGAAGAAACGCTCCCGATTCCATATGCGTAGTAAACGTATTGGGTGTTCGTCACCGCGCTGGTGTCGATGATAGTGCTCCCGTCTTCCGGCGAAATGTCAAACACATGAGTCAGCACAGAATCGCCGGGTGTTTGTCTGTAAATAGCAAAGTCTGTAAACCCGGTATTTCCAACGCCGCCCGCGTTTGTGCTGGAAATAAAGTCGGCGTAAAATTTGCTTTTGACATCGTTCGGGTGGTAGGACATATCACAAAGGATTCTGTTTTTTGCACCAGATAATGCCTCGGTATCACCGACAACCACATAATCGCATTCCTGATAGCCTTCCATCTGAATGCCATTTACAGATGCCCAATGAACCGGAACGTCAAGCTTTGTGATTTTCCTGGTGCCTGTTGTGAAACACATTATGAATCCGCTTGCAGTTCCACCTGGGCGACATGACACAAATCCTGTATCACCGCCAGTGACATATCGTGTAGCACCAGGCTCTAATGCGGTTCTCTCCCAGTCATACAAATACTTGCTATGCCACATTACGCTTTCATTGCAAACAGCAAACTCTCCGTTTGCGAATGCAACGCGGGCGTACTTAGATGCAGTTTCCGGATTTTGGACTGGATATGCGGTCCATGTTCTCCCGTTATTACTTGTGCTTACAAAAACCTTTATGCTGGTATCGCCAGAAGAATACGTGCCGGTCACAACAAACAGTCCATTCAGGACTTTTGCATCTTGAATCGAAATGGTGTCTGAACTTATCTCGGATGTTGACCAGTTCACCAAATCTGTTGTGTATGCGCAGCTTGCAGACGCATCGCTTACAACGACATAAACACCATTCAGGTAAAGAATAGACATGAACTGGCCAGCGGTGATCGGACAATTGGACTTGAACGCCCAAGTCGGCGTGCTGCTTGTTGAATCGAGTGAATAAACCGCTCCCTGCGGGGTTAATGCGACAAACTCCTTTTCAGAATACGCAACAGCATAAACATTTACGTCATCCGAATTTGCCGCATATTGAATGTTCCAGTTTGTCCCGTCTCCCGATAGGATTGCGCCCTTCTGAGATTGTGCACTTTCGTCATATGTGAAGACATAAAATGCCCCATTTGCATAGATTCCTGTGTTTGCATGCGTCATTGCGTTGGAAACAGAACTGCTGTATTTTTCACTTTCCTTCCATGTAACGCCATCATCACTGTATAAGGAACTAGCATTTCCACCTACTGGAACAACGTATCTTCCATTGCCAAACATGAGGGCAGGAATTCTAAGGTTTTTCACGTAGTTTATGTTTGTTGTGACGTACTCCCAAGTATATTTTCCGAGGTCGGACGCAACGTATACGGATTCTCCGTCGCTGAACACGGAAAGTTCTCCGGAATTTGCTATCTGCGTAAACTGTTCAGAACTTCCAGTGACAGATACATACAGTTTCTTTTCAATCTCATTGGAGGTTTTGACGCTCCAGTCCACATTGGACGCAACTATAATTTTGGAACTTGAAGATGCAATTGCCGTCCACGAACCGATCGTGTTGGAAGCATCTTTCCAAGTTATTCCGTCATATGATGTTGCAAGCCCTCCTTTATAGGCCAGGACAAACGTGCCGCCAATATAACTGATTCCAGCCATTGCCCGAGGCGTTGGAAGCGTTATAAGATTCCAGCTGATTCCATCGTAGGAGTACGTGATTTTCGTGCCATCTGCTGTATTGCATTCTGCAGCCACAAATACTCCGTTTCCAAAGCATATGTTTCCGAAGGAATACTTTGGAGCCAAAACGGTAGACCATGTTATTCCGTCATATGAATACGAGGCGTAACGACCGCATATCGTAACGTAAACTCCGTTTCCGTAAGTAACTGTGCCATATGAGGCTCCCGTATATTCTGTTGCGGCATTGTTCCAGTTTGTCCCATTTTCAGAGTAGTGAAGTCCGTCGCCATCTGTACAAAAGAATTTATTATTCGCAAAAGAGATCGTAGCTATCTCGGCTTCGGTGCTACCAGTAAGGTCCCACGTTTTACCGTCAAACGACCTTGCAATGGTTGTTCCACCCACCGCAAGGTAAGTATCTTGACCATAGAGGCGTCCGTAACAAACCTTCCACGATACGCTATCGCTTTTAGCTGGCATCGCCGCCTGCGTCCATGCGGTTCCATCCTCTGTATAAAAGACACCAGATGTATCACCGACTAGGTATATGCCGTTTCCGACGCACAAACTCAGCTGAAGTGATGTTGAAAATGGAAGATTCGCAATGGCTTGCAACGAAATATCACTTGTTCTAACGTCAAAATAGAGTTTACCGTCAGCCCCACCATCAAGCAGTGCACCTGTCACCTGCAGGAGTTCCCCATTAGATGCAGTCTTTCCACGCCAAGCGACACTCAAGTTTCCAGACTCACTATTTGGCTCGATATTCAGCTGCTTTTCGTCTTCCCTGCTCCAATAAACTACACCATCTGGATCAATTTTGATGTAACTGTCCGAAATAGAGTACACAACACCTGGGCCGGAGTGCTTATCATATGATTTTGCTGGAATGTTTTTCATTTCCGGCAGCATAAGCTTTACCCCGCTTCCGAGCCTGCTTCCGCAGGCTTGCAGCGTACCGCTGATTGACTGTGGTGTGTAGGAAACCCAAACATGAATCCAGCCTGTTTCAGTTTCAACGCCATTTTCCGTTTGGACACTACACTTGATTGCATACGCGGTTCCGGTGTTAAATCCATCGAAGACTCCCGATGCAAATCCATCGAAAGTGTACTGGAGATCGGACGTTCCATAGATACGGCCGGTATCATCAATAATCTCACGATCCCCGTTGGGACTGACTATGGACGTTTGCCATCGGACCCAGTTCAGCGTGTCTCCTTCGCTCTGGTAGCTATTCGCGGTGAAAGTATACTTTCTTTCGGCCAGTGGAATGGGGAATTGATTTACAATTACGCTTGGTGTGCCGCGCGTCATAAACGCACTTGCAGACGTTTGCAAAACAAAATCCGTATCCCCCCACCACTGCTTTATCGTCAGCTTATATTCCCCGCCATTTACGATTCCCGCATTTTTAAGAGCAGAGGCGGATATCACATAGCTGAACATCTGCACCTCTCCCTTATAATTGGTTCCACTGAACGGGCAGTTATCGGTGAGACGTCCGGTGGACAGAAGCAGCGTTGAGTTGGAATTGTTTCTGAAGATATCGATCTGAAATGCAGTCATCTTGGAGCTGCCGTTGACTTGCCATCTGACAGTAAGATCGTAATAAGCGTCGACAACGCCATTGCCGAGTGCGCCGGTCAAGCTTGGGATAACATTGGTAGGCTGATAAAGCATGTTTCTTCCTCCGTTCGATTAGCTGAAATTTCCAAGGCCACGCGCGAGCTCTGCAAGGTGCTTGACACTCATGGAACTTGCCTGCGGTTCGCTGATGGTGATGCTTCCAAATTGGTACGTGTTCCCGTTGTGCTGAGTCCCGATGCTGTGGTTGTCATAGGACGCGTTCGAGACGGCATTGGAGTCGATTCCCCTCTCAGACAGCATCCATCTCAGGGCATCCATGTTCTGGTTGAAGTTCTCATCCCTTGCAGGCGTCAGCAGCCGCTTTCTGAGCAGTGCTGTTACATCCGGCGGTGTAACTCCTTCATCCTGCATCGTGGCCTTAATGCCGCCCATGCCATGCAGGATACCGCCCTTATCGTAGACCGTAAAACCGACGCCGTACTTGTTTGTGATGGAAGTCGTTCCGTCCGCATTCTTAACCCAATACGAGCCATCGCTGCCGGTCATAGTCGCACCGGCCAGTTCGTTGTTCAGGAAATCAAGGCCCCTTGCACTGGATATTTTGTAGTCTACGCCGTTGCCGTCATTCCGTTTCGCCCAGACGGTTCCGGTGTATTTTTGACTGCCGCCCGTCGTATTTCCGGAATTATTTCCCGAAACAGTGTCATACTGCCCGCCATAGTTCCAGATTGTCTGGTTCGCATCAACGAGCTTGGACGTATAGCTTCCATCCGGATTGACGCCGGTGATCTCATACGTACCTCCGCCTGTGACAACGCGGTCTCCGACGCTCAGACCTGACGGAGCCTTCCCGCCTGCGCCGACTCTGACGATTTTGTGCGCGGTGTCTTTAACCGCATCAGAGAGCTGAGAAACGTCAATACCGAACTGCCGGAAAAGCTCTGCGTTTTCCTGAATGATTTGGCGAAGCTCCGGCGTGGCATTCTTCCAGATATCCTGAAGGATTTCACCGATGCCGCGTGTCTTCTCTTTAAGCGATTTCAGGAAATTGTTGTAGTTCTTTTCAAGCGCATCATACTGGGCGTTTATTGCGTCTTTCTTGGCTTCTAGTTCGGCCAGTGCAGCTTCGTAAGCCATGTTTGCCTTGAAGTCCTCAAGGTCTTTTTTAGCCTCATTCAAGGCTTCCTGTGCGCTGTCAACTTCCTTCTGGTCGGCCACCCACTCCCATTGGCCAGTGCGGGCGTTATACTGCCGAACCGTGCGCTCATTCTGCGCGTTGGCGAGTTTGGCCTGTGCCTGTTGGACCGCAAGGATTTTTTCTTCAAGGTCAAGCTGCTCGTCGCGGGTGTCCTTCTGCTGCTTGAGCGCATCGATCTGCGCGTCAATCGCATCGAGTTCGTTCTGCCGCTGGTCGGAAAGGTCGGAAAGCTTATCCGACATAACACCTTGCAGTTCGTTCAGCAGATCATCCGTGTTCTTGAGTGTCCCGTTTATTTTCTCCTGCCACTCCCACCATTCGGCAGAAAGCGCGTTGATATCCGACTGGCTGCCGCCGATGGACCGCAGATACTGCGCCTGCGCATGGAGCGCCTGCTGGATCTGCCGCATCTTATCCTTCTGCGTGTCTTCGCTGGCATTCTGCTTTTCCAGCAAAGTCAGCTCGGATTTCAGAAGCTCAACCTTTTGCTTATGCGCGTCGAGGTTTGCATCGGAGGAGCTGCCGCCACCGCCACCGGAAGAAGGCTTTGTTTCCGGGATTTTCGAGGCGAGAGAATTCCAATAGTCAATCAGTGCCTGATCGTTGTTTTTGGCTTTTTTCGCCTGACTCTTGACGTATCGCTGCGCTTCGGCCGCAGACATACCGTATTTTTTCTGGGCTTCCTCTGCAGTCAGTCCCGCGTCTCGGCCGATGTTGTTCATGCTAATGCCGGCAATCGCAGATTGCGTAACCCCAGCTTGCAATGCAAGGGCTTGAAGGGCGGCGATTTTGTCTGAAACAGACAGCGCAGTGTTGTTGAAAATAATCATCTGTGCAACAACACCATCTATAGCATCGTCTGTTACGCCGGACTGCTTCGCTGCATTTTTCAGGCCGGTGACGAAGCTCCCCATTGCTCCACTGGACTTTTTTGTGACACCGATGAGGTCATTCGTCGCGTCAACATCGTCTAAAATTGCTTCTACGAGGTCACGCAGTTTTTTCTCTGATACATCGAGTTTGCCGTTTTCGTCTGTCAGCGCATTTACATATTGATCGCTCATGGAAATCAGCGACTTCATTGTAGATGCAGAGACTCGGCCATTTTGCTGATACTCGGCGAGAGCCTGAGACACAGTTGTAAGGTCGCTTTCCTGCTGTTTCAGCGTCTTTGCGTACTCTTGGAGCGTTTCGACTGTCGTCTTTTCAGTCTCCGCCGCATTATCTAGCGCGTCTTCGTAATCATTGACAGCTTCTTCGGATTTCAGGTAACTGTCAAGCGTTCCGTCTAGTGCGGCCTTGTGCGCACCTTCCAAGTAAGTTTGATCTTCAACAGCGGAGTTGTATTCGTCTAGGAGTGGTTTCAGTTTAGAAATCTGCGCTTCAATATTTCCGTATGCTTTTCCTGAACTAATGCCTTTGTCCAGCATTTCGTTCCGTTTTGAGATTAACCGGTCGTATTCTTTTTGTGCTTCTGTGGCCGCCTTTTCCGCGCCGCCATACAATGCTGCGCTATATCCGCTTCCTTCCAACAGGTTATTTCTGGCTGCAGCCGTTGCGGATTTTGCATCGTACAACGCGCTTTCGATTTTCGCTGCCGTAGCTTCTTTATATGCCCCGCTTAACCCTCCAAGTTCCTTCTTGAGATCATATACGCTGCTCTTTTCGATTCCGAGTTTGTCAATCAGTTTGTCAGAGGCATCGATGAACTCGGTCTTTGAACCCGTTCCATCTTCAACCGCTTTTCGGAGGTCTTCATAATTCTGATATAAAGATACGATTTCTTTTGCTTCTGTCGTTGAGGCTTCGCCTGCGTCGATAGCTGCCTGTCGTTTTTCTTCCTGTGCAGCTTTGATTTTGTTATAGGCCACACTGACGATTGCAATAACCGCTGTCAGAGCGCCCATTGCTGCCTGCATCGCACTTACAGATGTAACAGTGGCATCAGTAACAAGCTTATAGGCCGTCGTGTTGGTAGTAAGCAGTACGAATTTTTGAGCCAGAGCTGAAATTCCTGCTCCGAACTTTGAGAACGTTGAGATGATTGACGGCATCTTTATCGTTGCCAAGATACCAGCAACAATAAGGATTGCGTTTCCAAGATTCCCGAATCCTTCAATGAGCCAAGTAAGTGTATCGAGGAAGCCCTTCGCCCAGTTGGAATCAACCGTATCGGCGATGAACTTCGTCCATGTGTTATTAAGGATTTTTGCCTTGGCATCCCAGCTCGTCAGCATCACGTCGACTTCCTTGTCGGCGCTGCCGGCAGAATTCGCAACCTTATCAAGCATTGCGGCGTACATATCATAGCTCTTGATGAGCGCGTCGAGCTGGTTTGTACGAAGTTTGCCGCCAAGTTTGGATTCCAATTCAGCCAATTCTGCTTGGCTCAGAAGACCGTCCTTATATGCTTGAGAAAGAGCCGCAATGGCTTTCATGGGGTCAACGATTTTGCCCGATTCCTGCGCGGCTTTCATCGCGTCTTCTGCGTAAATCCAGAGGGCGTCGTTGAGACTTTCGATTTCTTCCTTCGTCCACGTAACGCCATCTTCGATTTCCGTTTCGGTATCTCCGATGATATTCAGAATCAGTGCGCGGAGGGCGGTAGCTGCCTTCGTACCGGATTCCTGCGTGACCGCAGTAATTGTACCGAGTGCCGCCATCAGTTCATCAATGGACATATTTGCCATTGATGCAACGTTCGCAACAATCGGGAAGCCTTCGGCCATCTTCTGAATGGAAGTGGCATAGTTGTTTTCGATCTCATTAGCCTTGTCGAGAACGGTATTGAGGGCAGTAACGTTGCCTTCAAATTTGAAAGCAGCATCAGCCGAAAGGAGGAATTGGTTCGCAATACTGGAAGGTACATCGCCGACAAGCTGCGTTTTCGTTGCCAGCTCCGCCATGTCCTCCGACATATCCTTATAGCCGGCTTTGGCAAACGTTCCGACGGATTCCAGATAGTCTGTGACCGCAACGCCGTATTTGGATGCAGCCTCATACGCTGTATTGCCCAGCTTCTCCATCTCGGGGGCAGTGTTGCCAGTAACCTTCTGGATGGCCGTCATTTCCGTATCGACCTGTTTCATCGTATCGATAGCTTCAGTAAACGACCGCTTCACCTTTGCGACAGCCGCATTAACGACCTGCCAGACGGTGATTTTACCGACAATGTGGCTGAATGTATCGCCAAGCACGTTGGTAGAGTTCGTGAGTTTGTCCGTTTCGTTGCGGGTCTGCGCGTAGTTTGCACGAAGGTTTTTCAGCGAACCAGAAGCGTCCTTTACGCCAGCGACAAATTCCTGATCGCTGATAGCACCGCTTTTCCAGCTGCTATACAGATTTTCGAGTGCAGCACTCGCCTGTTTTGCGTCGGATTCTATTTCAGAGAATGTACCGGTTGGATATTTCTCTGCTGCGGATTTCATCTGCAAGCCGAGGTCGGCAAAGCCCTTGCGTAGTGTATCGACCTTGGACGCGGCATTCTCTGTCTCTTTTGCTTGTTCTTTAGCGGCCTTTTCGGCCTTTTCAGCGGCTTTTTGCGCCGCTTTCGCCATCTCATCGTAATTGGTGGTAGCTTTCGTCTGAACCGTCGTGTATTGCTGCGTTTCTTCGTCCAGAGTACGAATGATTTCAGTTGTGCGGCCAAGGCCCTCGTTGACAGTTTCAATCGTTCTGGTCGGTGCGCCGTCCACCGCGCCTGCCCATATCCGCGTGAATTTTCCACTCAGTCCGTCTGCGCTCTGCGTAACAGTCTGCACAGCGGTGTTAAATCGTTTGATTGCATCCAGCCCCGAAGCATCAACGGTGATTTTTACCGGAGTGGAGTTGATTGTGTTGATTGTTTTAAGGATGTCCCTCAGCGCATTACTCGCGTCCGAAACACCAACCTGTTTTACAGTTAAAGTAATAATTTCAGCCATTCTTTCAACCCCTACTCAAAAATGAATGTAAGACCTGTAGTGTCAATCCCCTGCCGTTCAAGCCCTCTCCGGAGAGCGGCATCGGCTCTGCCACCAAGCAAAAGTTCCTTTGCATAATCCATGAATGGACGCGGGCCAGCTTTCTGCATATTGTAGGCCGGAACTCCGTCTTCGACGATTGGTGTCAGTAAGCTCGTGTCTTCACCGTTCCACAGGTTTTGCAGCCCCGTAACGTTATCTATGGTTAGGGTATCGCCGGATACATGACAAATGATGTTGTTCGGGTCGATTAAGCCGCCGTCTTCCTTTCTACGGCTATAAAACCTTGGCTTGTATGCTTCGTACACTCTTTCTTCCGCCGCATCTTTAATAGCGAGACGCGCTTCATCCGCTACTTCGTGTTCGAGCGCATTTTCGATTGCAGGGTTAAGATTTGATATTTTTGCAAGCACTTTTTCAATGTCTCTCATGTCAAACACCTCTAAAAATGCGCAAGCCCACCAACATTTCGCTTGCACTGGATATTGATAGGTTTGCGCATTTCCCGGAAGGGATTTCTCCCCTCCGGGACGCAGTTTGTTTAGGTCGAAGTAACCTCGACTTCACAGGTATCCTTGAACGTGGTTTCACCTGCCGCATAGCTGACCTCAATGGTGAAATCGCCAGCGGTAGCGCCTGCGGTAATCAGGCCAGTATTCTCACCGACAGTCGTACCGGACGGAGCGCCAGTCGCGGTGTAGGTGAACGTCGCAGCATCGCCCTTGACGAGCTCGCCGTTCTTCATGGCGAGACGCGGCTGCATCTGGTAGGTGGTAGAGGCAGGGAGAGAAATGCCGCCGATGCTGGCAACAACGCCCTCAATTTCTTCCTCTCCAGAGCCGCACGGCTGGTAGATGTAGTACGCAAGGTCGCTGCCTGCACCTGTGCATTCGTCGCAGCCATCGGTGATAACATCGGGGTCATAGGCGATTGCCTGGCCAGACAGGGACGTAGTATCGTTGCTGGTCTGATCGCCGGTAACACCGCCGTTCGCACCAAACTTCAGAGATGGGATGATGATGTACAGCGTACCGACGCGAGTTCCCTCGTTCTGTGCGGAGCCGGAAGCGGTGGAGAAGACCGCAACGGTCGCGATGAAGTGAACGACCTTCGGGTCCATCGCCGTGGTGATGGTCGCGATCTGCGCAGTGGCCTTGTTGACGAAGTAGAAGACCTTGTAGGTCTTGCCGGACGTCGCAGTGAAGCCGGTGACTGCGCCGGTAGTGGGATTCAGGTCATAAGACACGCCGCCAGTTGCAATGGGAGACGGAGCGCCGACTTCCTGCACGTAGCAGAAGATCTTGGAGAAGCCCTTCTGTGCGACAGGCGTACCCTCGGTGATGTCGATGGAAAGCGCCGTGCCGTTCGCAGTAACGGTTTGGCAAACCATGACCGGAGCGTTGTGACGGAGCATCGCACCCATCTGAGCGGCCTTGGCCCACAGGTTGAAGTCGGCAGCCGTAAATTCGACGTTGACAGAAGCGTCAGACGGGAGCGTGGTAGCAATAGCGTTGCCGAGGCCGGCACGGATTTCGCCAATGGTGACGCTTGGCGTCACGTTACCGGTCTGAAACTTGTTGGAGAAGTAAAGGATCTGACCGGTAGTCTTATCGGTACAAATCGCTTCGCCAATGCCTTTTGCGTAAAGGCGGGAATCAGTAAAACGAATCATTCTTTTGTCACTCCTTTGTGTGTTTCAAAAAGATGTTGGTGTGTTTGACACTCCCCACGGCTAAAGCCTGGGGATTCTCGTTTCTACGACCGCTGCGCCATAGTGGTGTCTTACATGGTCTCCACGAGCGTATAGGTTCGGGCGTGTCCCGCCCTACCTCTTGATGCTTGCTTGTGGCTTATATCCCCACAGCTAAAGCGCGGGGCTCTACGCCGCACGTGTGTCATGTGGTTTGGTTTCCTGCATTTTGGACAGCCCGCATACCGGCTCCGCCGGCGAACGTGGACATATCGATCAGCCCGCCGCAGTAGTCAATCTCGCGGTCATACAGAGGGCTTGGGTATGGGTTTCCATGCTTCCATTTCCCGCCCTGCGCCTCTGCGAAACTGCAGGCGATGAACCCAACAAGCCGCTGCACAGCATCGCGCCGCAGCAGAAGTTTCAAAATCGGCCATTCTTCCATGTCCGCTTCGTCGGCCCCCGAAAAAGTAGCGATTGTTGCTTTCAGCGTCTCTACGCGGTATTGCAGCTTAGGCGCATTCATTTCTGCGAGGTCGCGTTCCGCCTGGACCAACTCAGGGTTGGCATTCTCAGACAGCAGCTCAATGCCGTTCTGAGCAGCCAAAATCGGTCGCAGCCGTTGGAACTGCATGGGGGTTATCCTTTTCACTTCCCCGTTCACAAAAATGAGCACGCTTTTCAGCCGCGTCGGGTCATTTTCCTTCAGCTCGAAATTTACAAGCTCCATCCGTTGCTCATCTGGCAGCCCATCCCCTGCCCGCAGCGCAAGCAGAAGGAACAGAATGCTCTTGTAAAAAAGTCCGCCTCCGGGCTGTCCGTTTACTGCCGCGTCAAGTTCCATCGTGTAGTACGCCTGCAAGAGAGGCTTTGACAGCAGCGCCACAGGGAGACTCTGCTGCATAAACTCGATTGCCGGCCTAGCTACCGTATATCTATCGATGTCCTTGACGCAGATTGGATATAGGGTCAAGCCTTCGGTTTCAATCGGTTCGAATCGCCGAACGGCCTTTGCCATCTCAGGAGAAAGGTCTTGCATGTTTTCTTTTCCGCCTTTCTTGTTCCGGGTAAAACGAAAAGAGGGCTACCGACACAGCTCAATGTGTCGATAACCCTCTCTGGTTCTTCCGTGCCGCTCTTTCGGCACGGGTCAAATATTTTTCTATTCAGGTATGTCTATTTCTGAGTCACACCACTCTACACTCATGTGCGGCATGCGTAAGACGTGGTTGCCGTAGTCAAAGCCGCTCTTACTTCCGTCATCGGCGTGGGCATATCGATTGAAATTGATAACGCCAATTCCAGTGATATTGACCCCGTGCAGTGCCTCGATAATACACTGTTCAATGTTGTAGGCTCTGGAATATGCTTCTGTCCGCGTGGTGTTCTCCATGTTGACATTTACAAGGATTTCAAACTGCAAGCCGAGAACCGTGTGGAAGTCATCTTTTGCGATAGTCCGCCCCATGTACAGTTTCAGCGTTGCGTCTGCTGCCGTATCACTTTGTCCCCAGACGCGCTGGGGGTAGATTCGGTAGCCTTTTGGGTGCTTTGCCTTTTCCTCCTGCGTATTGAGAACTGGCTTGTCACCGTCAAACAGCATGGAAAGCTTCTCAGCCGGAGTCGGCAGCGGATTTGCCAGCGGACGCGCGCCGTCGTACCACAGATACTTCATCAGCCGCACGCGGGCGCGGTCGTTATCGTCCTTCGGGGTGTAGCCCGGCAACGGCAAATCCATCAGGTACTTCAGAATCTTGATTGGGATTTCTTCGGTGCCGCGAAGCCTGTTGAAACCCGTCTGAATTCTTTCGTAGGGATAAGAGTCCGAATTGACCGAGACTGCCATATCAGCCTTCCTCCGCCTGCTTCTGCCGCGTTTCCATGTAGTCGGCGAATGCCTTCTGTGCGTCTTTTAGCTCGTTCAGTGCGCCGCTGACCGCCTCTGGCGTGGTTTGCTGCTGTAGCGCCATGATGATGCGCGTGACTGGTTCGTTCATGACCTGTGTAAGACCATAGATTTCGGTGTTCAGCCTCTTTTCGAGGTCACGCATATCCGAAATCGCGTCAAACGCCTTGTCCCTGACTTCGCCGTCGCAGCGTTTCAGACGTTCCATTTGGTTCATAATATGGCTTGATGCGAATCGGTCATATTCCGATTCGGTCATGAGCCAAGGGTTCTTTTCAAATTCATACGGCTCGCTGAGATAGAGTTTGGCATATGCCGCCATAAGGACGCGGCTCTTGATCGCCGTGTTTTCCTTATACATGGGAGGCATGGGAACGCTGTCCAGCCCCTTATCGATTTTCAGTTCTATGCGGTCGAAGCACAAGTCTGCTGCTTCCTTAACGAACTGCATTTTCTCGCGCAGCGGCACATAGTCCGGCATCTGCATGAGATTTTCCTTCGTGATTTGAATTCTGCCCATACTTTTCACAACTCCTTCCAGATCGTATGGTTTCAGTGATTGTACGCTAGGTTTTGATTTTACAGTGGGAAGATTCGGCAGAAACTTCCCACTTTTTTGTTCTGCCACACAGATACTGATGGGCGCACCAGTCGTGTCGAGCCTTCTTCTCCGTCAGATAACGGCAATGCAGACTGACATCGCCTTTCTTGCGGTAGGCATATTCGCACGTTTTTTCCATGCACTTGCTCCTTTAGCCGTTTACGGCGATTTATCAGGCCTCCACAAAATCGTTGCTCGACCACTCCGCAACTGCGCCGGCTTCGCCCATCCAGATCTTTGTTTCGCCGCCATGCGTGTAGTAGGCATTCTGGATCAGTGCCATGCCAGAGGCCCACACGATTGGATTGTCTGCCGTGCCGGCTTTCACGGCCTGCTCAACGTACTCCTGCCGCACCAAGATCTTGTTGACGTAGATGTTGCGCCAGTCATAGCCCAGCTTGTCCGACTGGGTTACGGTCGTGGTGATACCGCCTGCGGCCTGCACGAGTTTGCCATCCGTAATTGCTTTCTTTACCTGTGCCAGTTTAGCCTCTGTCATATGCCGCCTCCAGTTCCGCCAGCAGATCGCTGGCCGTTTTTTTACCCATCTTCGCCGTGATGGTCCCGTCGCGATTATCGGTGATGGGGCCTGCGACGCAGTAGTCGGAGTTATCCCATTCCTGCACTTGTTCGGTCGTCTCGCCGGTGGGGGTTCCGTCGGTGTCGTATACCGGCACAGTATCGCGTTGGACGATTGACCAGACCAGCCCATCCACGAACAGCTGCGCGGCGGCAGCACACGACACTTCCAGCGTGACGGCCTTGGACGCCCGGTTGCCCCAGTCCCGGTCTGTGACCTTCCCAGCAATGCTGGCCGGGTATTCGGTATTGTTTGCTTTGAAATAGATCATTTGTGCCCTCCAATCTACTGCTGCACGGCGTTTGCCTGCAGCCATGCTAATAAATCGCCTGTTGGTGGTTCCTCAAACGTTACGATATTGTATCCTTTTTCCCACACACCATTTCCGTATGCGATTTCGTTCGTGTTTCCCTTTTTGTAGGTTACGTTAATACTGCCGAACGACCATGGGATCTCAATACCCGTAAATGTGGCTCCGCTCGACGTTGTGAAATTTATGGTCTCGTTGACATCGTGTCCGTATTCCGGCGCATATACTTTATCGTTCATCCGCCACGTTTGCCCGCTGCTGAACCCAATTTCATACACCGTCCCATCGATCAGCGTTCTGCCCCCCCGATTTGGTATTTCGTTCCATTCGAAAGGCCAGTGCCGCCGCTGACGGCGTAGGACGTGCCATCCTTTAAAATGTGGTGTGTTGCCATGGCTATTCCTCCACGTCCAGTGCCCTCAGCACTTCTTCGCGCGTCAGGCCGTATTCCGCCAGCCCTTTCGGAATCTTCACCATCGGCTTGCGGCAAATCCGCTTGATCTCATCCACATCGACGTGCATGGAGATGTGGATGCCGTACTGAAAGTAGTCTGTATTTGCAATCCGGCTTTCTGCATACCCTGCCACCTTATATCCGTCGACTGTCACGTCATTCCCAGTGTTTTCTGCATTCAGGCCTTTTGACCGAAGAAACTTTACAAGGTCTTCTCTCCAAGGCTGCCTGCGAAGATCGCGGTTAATATCAAAAAGCGTGATGCCATCTTCGAAGACAATGATCGTTCCACCGCTGTGATATGTCTTAATAACCTTATACGGTTTTTCAATCAGTGATAAATCAACTTTACCCTCTCCGGGTGCGATTAGCATAGTCCCCGATTCCGGTAGAAGATTCAACTTGACCGCAAATGGCTGCATGATCCATGATTTGTAGAATCTCTCGAAAGCTGTTAGCGAAAGGTTCATGTATTGCATCTGCTTTCGCCTCCTACGTTTCTATGCGAATTATATATCGCATATACTGTCCTACTCCGGAAGTATCGCTATAAGCTTCGATCCGAATCGTCGTGTCATCCGTCAAATTGAATGTCGCTGGGCCGCCTTTGATCTGGCTTCCATCCGGCAGTGTGACTCTCCAGTAATCTTCGGAGTAGCCATTATTGCTGGTAGCAAGCGTGACACTATCCCCTGTGTTCGCGGTAAATGTCTTGTTTGCCTGATCTTCTGCGGTTTGTGGCCCAATCGTATAGGTCGTTCCATTGCATGTAATGAGCAAATTTGGTGTGGATTTCGACAAATTCTGGCCGCTGAATGTTGCAGCCGTCTTTACCGTCACGACCCGACCGAACGACAGAGTAAATGTCGTTCCGTTTATCAGCGTCTTCCCTTGCTTTTTGGTGTACCCGGTTCCCGCAATCAGATCTCGACCACCTTTCACGGCATATGCCGTGCCGCCGATGAGCGTCTTGTGCGCCATGTGCCGTCCCTCCTTATTCGTACTGCCAAGCAATGGTTCCGTTGACAGATGGTGTTGTCTCTGCTGAGAACAGCGCCTCGCCACGGGCCATATAGGTCGTATAATTACTATTCGCAATATTGACCGCGTTTGTACGGTTCAGCGCCGTATGAATATCACTAGTCGTTGCAGCTCCAAAATCACTTGCGATTAAAGTAACCACGCCTGTTTTCCCGTTCACACTTGTCACAGGATAAGGAGGTGGATTTGACGTGCTGTACTGCCGCACATTGTCTACGTTCCCAAGCCCGACGTCGGACTTTCCGAGCGTCACCGCGCCGGTCTTGCCGTTGACGCTGGTGACGGGGGCGGTCTGCAATGCCGTTTCTGCCTTGTCCAAGCTCGACTGGACGCCACTGGACAAATCTGATTTTGGGATTCCACCCGTTGGCATTGTGTATTTCTCTTCAACGTCTTTTTTACGAGGAACAGATAAATCCTCGCTATATCTTCCCAAATTCTTCATAACGTTCCTCCAACATGGCCTCCCACGGTATTTCACGCGGGAGGCGTTGCGTTCATCAGCCGATTGCGACTGCGCGGTATGCACCGGCACTCAGAGACGTCACGCTTGCGTCAGTCTGGTTGATGATAATCGTGATGCTGTTGTCAGTACCGATCTGCACATCGGTCAGAACCATTGCATTTGTAGCCGTTTCATATACCTGCACCAGCATCGGGGTCTGCGGGCCGTTCGCCTGCGCGGCAATCTGCCAGGTAAATGCGCCGCCTGCTGCGGAAAGCACCGGGTTCATGATGGAATACTTGTGCAGATTTTCCGGAGCAGCCTGCCACGTCGGAGCTTGTCCCTCACCGTTGGAGGTCAGAACCTGTCCAGCCTCGCCACCAGTCGTGGGAGCATAGAACGTCGGATTTGCAACCTCCGTGCCGTTCTGCGTAATGGTGTTTTTGGTAGCGCCTTCTGCAACTGAGCCCAACTTCGTTTTGTCAGTCTTGCTGAACTGCGTATAGGTTTCACCCGCGCCGATATCATCCTGCGTCAGAATGACCACGCCGGTCTTGCCGTTGACGGAATTGACGTCAGACGGATTGCAGAGAACATAAACTGTGCCGCCCCAGCGGTACTGTTTGTTCTGGTAGCTGCCCTCCGTCATGACAATGTAAATCTTTCCCGTTTCCGGAGTCAGCGGAGTGCCCCCCTCAGTAGCAGAAAGCCAATCAGCCGCTCTCGGTGTGGTGCCAACGATATACGCCTCAACGACATCATCGACATAGCTGGGCAGCTGGCCAGATGGAACAAGACCGTCTGCGCCGAGGGTTGCGACGCCGTTCGGCTGGCCTTTCTCAGATGCGGGAATCTTGGCATTAAGCTGTGCCTGTGCATCGGATGTAAGGCCGGAAATGTACTGTGCGCCGACGATTTCAACGACCTCTACTGCCGTGATGTGACCGGCCTTGTCAACGGTAATAGAAACCGTGTGTGTCGCATCGCCATACTGACCGGCAGTCGCACCGGAGAACACATGGCCGAGCGTGATAATCTTGGTCGTTCCGTCGGCGTTGACATGAATCCACTTGTCACCGGAAGCCAGCGAGAACGTGTCAGTCTTACTTGTAGCGGACACTGTAGCCGACGCATTCTGCCCGGCAACTTCGGTGGTATCATTTGTGCTCTGCTGCGGAATCGTAATGTTGGAGAATGCGTTCTGGTTGACTTCGCCGCCGCCAGCGACTGCATTCTTGACAGCGGTATCGAGTGCGGCAAATGCTTTCTGGAGGGTGTCGCCTTCCGCGACATAGCCGCCGTCTACCGGTTGATAGTCATTCAGCGTGAGCTCGACGATTTTCTTAGTGGTCACATTTCCGCTGTCATCGAGGCCAACAATGACCGCGCCGGTGCTGCCGGCTTGGTTGTAAACAACGCCTGCTGGCTTCCATTTCTCGCCGTCGTATTGATAAATGATCTTGTCATTTGAGTTTGTATAGACCTGGAACTGCTTGGGGTTTGCGGGTGCAGTAGCCAGCGGTTGAAGCACTGCATTTTGAATTTCATTTTTGTTGAGGTCAAGGTTTGTAAGAACGCTTCTGCTCATTGTAAGTTTCCTCTCTTTCAATCAAAGATCAGTTGAGATATGCTTTTCCGGAGAAAGGTGCAGTAAATGCGATGGACAATTTATTCTTGTCGATATACTGCACGTCTCCCACGACTTCTGTACCCGCGCTATCTGCAACTGATACAGAGGGGTATTTGCCAAGGTTATGCTGTATCGTCCACAAATCAGACGATACATTTTGCGTAAATGCGTAGTGGAGATCATCGCCTGCGCCAACGCCAATGTTCGCGCGTGCACGCTGCTGTTCTTCCGGCGTAAGGTTCTGTTCCACATCATATCGGACTGCGCCAAGCGCGGCATTTACACCGGCTGCCATAACTGTCACGCTGATGTTTCCATTGACTGCACCGATTTCAACCGGAATATCATCCGTAACTGTTCCACCGGACGAATCAGCGTCAATCAGGATACCTCGGTTCGCCGCCGTCAGGATTTTAATTTGCCGACCAATGCCGCCGAAGATATTTCCGCCTTTGAATTGAATCCTCGCCTGCGGCTCCACATTCCCGCTCATGGCAAAGGATTGTTCCTGTTCCACCGGGAAAAGCCATTTTCCGGACCGATACGTAACATCGCCCGGATACTGCCTAGACAGTTTCCCGAGGTTCAGAACGACAATTTCCACCATGTCCTCCGTGATGAGCGTGCCGTCCAGCATTCGCAGGACAAACGGCATGGAGTAGCTGTCGCCCTGCATAATCGAAATTGCCATGTCAAATGCCCTCCAAACCGATTTCTACGCTTGCCGTGTATTCTCCAAACGATGCTGTTACCTTCAACGGCGCATCGCTTGCAGACCAGCAAGTAATTTGTGTGCTGTTTCCCGCTTCCGCCGCAGTGTAAGACATTGTGTCTGCGCCTGAATAAGAAAACGTTATTTTATCCAGCCGTTCTTCGCCGTTTTCAAAGTAAGCTGCCTCCAGCGTAACAGACTCATACGGACGAATCTTGTCTGGGATATTTCCGAGGAACGCCACTTCGTTTCCACTTTCCGCTGGAACAACCGTTATTTCATATGTCTCGCTGATACTTCGGTTCTGTTCCAACGTGCAGGTCACAGTGCAAGTTCCCTCCGACACGCCGAAAATGCTTCCGTCCATGCCGACATCCGCAATATTGCTGTCGCTGCTCTCCCATATGTAGCTGATCGGATGGTCATAGTCGCTGTCTGCTTTCTCGCCCATTCTAAGGCTGATGGCCTCCAGCTGGCCCGTAGCGCCGCTTTTTATAATAGGGTTCCCGCTTACTCGGATTTCCCACGAAAACGTCTTTCCGCCCGCCACATGTCGCTCCATGTCATCTATTTCTTCGTTCGGCGGTTCATACCGTGCAGTGAATTCAAGAATTCGGACGGAATCATAATCTCCGGTAAATTCCTGTGCATAATCGCCGAAACCGGTAATGTGGTAGGCCGCAGACCCTAAGATGATTCTGCTGTTTGTGTTCAGTTTTTTCGTTTCTTCGTTACGCTGGCACGTAATATTGACATAGCCCTTCGTGATAAGGGCGTATTCCTGCATGTCACTTTCGTTTGCAGTTAAGATTGCCTTCTCGACGCAAATCGGCTCTTTCAGAAGATTTCCATACCAGTCCAGGTGATTCCACGTCGACCGGCACCGCTGAATCACGCCTCCGCCGATTGCGTTGGAGATATTTTGTGGGTTTGTGACAAGCCAAATGCTTCCCATTGCATCGATTTTCGTTCCTTCCGGGACATATTCGATGCTTTCATCAGCAAACATGACGTTTTTGTAGTCATCCTGCTTTCGAAGCGTAGAGGCCGTTTCCGGTGCTATGTCTGCCATACGAATGTATGTGGTTTCCCATTCGTATGGAGCATCTGGGTTCAATCCCTGCACACGCGCCTTGAAGAAATCAGTGGCATACTTTGCATATTGGTGTACAAACTCTGTGCTGGGGTCTCCAAGGTATTGTCTCTGCCGGTCTCCATATTGTGCCGGCGCATTTCTGATTGCTGTTTTCAGGCGGCCGGAAGCAATCAGGCCGTTCTTGATGTTGTCCGAGAGCGGCATGCTGTCCAGCCCCCTTTCGAATGCTTCTTAGAGCAGCGTGAACACACGCCGCATCGGGTTTACCTGACGCATATACGCGCATTCCTGCTCATATCCACGCAGTTCATCGTAGAATAACTGCAAGTTTTCCTTGTATCGCGCCGTTGATTCCTTCATGGTCGTGTTTTCGTTCGGCGTGTTGAAACTCTTATCTTTTATCTTCGGCTGGATATTCAGCCATTCCCGGTTAAACCGGTTATCCCACGTCACCGCAACAGCCAGGCCAAGCAAGCGCTTCTGTTTGAGCGTAAGATCATGGTAAAAATGACCGTCCGTATAAAAGTCCAGCCGATACTCGATGCCTGCGTTGTCCTGCTGTGGGAACGTTACGATGCCTGTACTTGCATCGTAGGAAAAGTCGGTGTACGGGAAGAAGGAAACGTCACCGTTTCGCGCATACTGTACGCTCACGCAGCTGCAAAGTTCATACCCAACTTTTCCTGTTTGGATTGCCGTTTCTTGCGTCGTGCTGTTCTGGTCGCTTGTCCAATCAAAATCGGAATATTGCGGTTCTTCAAGGTTTTCCGTCAGGAACACAAGCAACTCAGGGGGGCTTTTCATCATCGGAATCGCCATGCCCATCCACGAGCTCATGCGGCGGAAGAAAAGCGCCGCATCCGTTCTCAAATCGTCCTGCATGCGGTCATCGCCAATAACAACCATCGCATGATTTGTGATGATGTCGCTCCAAGCGGTTCCCATTAGTCCCATTCCTCCTTGTCGTAGGCAGAATCGTCCATGGTGTTCCGGTATTCCTCCCGAATACAATCGGCGGCAGCCTCATCCTCAATCAGAAGCAAAAGAGATTCAATGATGCTGCATAGCGCCTCAATTCTTTCCTTGCTGTCCATGGTTCGACCGCCGCCTTTCCTATATTAAGCCTTGACAGTGACAGTACATTGCGCCTGCCCTGCCAGATAGTTATCATTTTCTTCCTGCACGATAGACAAAACCGCATCACCTGCGTTCAGCCCCTCTATGGTGACTGTGGTGTTGTTCACGACCGGGCTGATTGCCACCGCAGAAGGATTGCTGTTTTCGATGGTAAGCAGCCCATTCGATGCTGTCGTAATCGTAAATGTTTCGGTTGCACCAGCGGACATTTCGATTGCTTCCGGACTGACGCTCAATCCAGCACTGGCCTTCGCAATCGTCCACGGAACGATGATAGTGCCCTTATAGTCGCCGATTCCGTCAATCCGGAGGGAATAAGAACCGGCGTTCGTACCGGTGTTATCCGATACAGTGTAGTCCGTGTCAGCTGTAAGTTCCGTTCCACCAAGCGTCACTCTTGTTACAGTTTTCGTCTGTTCGCTTCCCGTATAGGTGAGCGCATCGCCAACCACCACAGTGGCGCTCTCAATGCTGGTCTTTATCGTAATTGCGCTTTCGAGGTTATAGAAGAATCCGCTGCTTACGCCGTTTGCTGTAACGATATAGCCGCCGACTTGCAGCTCATACTTTCCGGTATCAACCTCCGGCACGGTATAACCGCCACGGGATACCTTCGCACCGATGACAGCGGTAAGCGCCACAACTCCGTGTACCCTGTTTTGCGCCGCCCATCTGACGCGCATGTAGGTAAGCGTTGTAGCCGCGCTGAATACGATATATTCAATCGGGCCATAATACCGGACAGTGAATACCTCGCCTTCCGGCTTCGCTGTCAGCTGCGTCTCACGGTTCAGTTTTACCGTGAAAGATGCCGCAGCTGTCATTTCGACGCCGAGGATTTCCGCTTCCGAACCATTCCAAAGATGGTCACTGAAGTTTGTTTCAACTGCCGTCCGAATCGTCGGCAGAACGTTCTTGCTTGCCGCGTATGCGGACGCAGGCACAAAGGAAAACTCGCTATAGACAGGACTACTCATGTTAATACCTCTTTCCTGCGCCCGTATGCGGCGCAATGTTTACTGCGCGTCCCGCGCGTTCATTTCTTCGATAATGGAGATGAAGTCACCCCTCTGGTTCTTCGGGGTCTTGCTCATTTCGTTCAGTTTTACGACGATTTCTCGCGTGATGTTTGGATTGCCCAGCGCATATTCTTCCGCGTAGGTCTGCGCGACCATCTTCTTGTGGCCTTCGCAAAGTTTCGGGTAAAGCGACAGCATTTCATCGCTGTATTCCGCCATCCTTGCGAATACTCTCTTGTCAAGGATTTCGCCATCCTTATAGTTTACGCCCAGTGCTTCGCGCTCATCGTCGCTCAGTCCCGACACAACGATTAGCCATCTACGAGCCATGAAAACGCGGTTCACGTCCGTCAGAACGCGGGAGAGATCACGGTGCGGCACATAGAAGCTGCCGCTCTTTCCTACGATCTGACCGAAGATGCCGCCTTCTCCGAAGAACACGACGTTATCGTCCGCAACAGGAGCTTCCCAGAGGAAATGCACCATTTCGGAGTCATTTGCTACCTGAATAATCTGCGGAGTCACAGGTGTCTGCGGCTGTACATTTGCAACCGCCTTGGCAACCGCATCGGCTACCATCTTCTGCACATCTGCCATCGTGAACGTCGGTTCTGCCTGATTGTTCGTTTCCTTGTGAACTTCAACGGTTTCACCCGCCAATTCAGGCGCAACTTCCGTCAGCGGGACTTCGCTTCCGTCGTATCGGATTCCGGTCACATCATCTGCATTGACAGACAGGATATTTTCTTTGCCCGTTTCTGCCTTTTCAGCAGTATTCGCGGTCTGATCTTCCTCCGGAACATCAAAGAAAACATCTTCTTCCTTGACTTCCTCCGCCACAGGCGTTTTCTTCGGCCTTCCGGGTTTCTTTCCAGTGTTCTTGTTTTCAGCCATGTCGCACACTCCTTCCAGATTTAATGGCTATTTTCCTCCACGTATGTTGGCTCCGTCCGGACTCGAACCGTCTCTCGCAGCACCATGCAGAGCCATATGGTGCGGGACGGGCTGGAGGTAAAACCCGCCCCGCGAGGAGAGGTCAAACAGTCACGTGTCCGACCTTACTGGAGAACGTTGCGACCGAATCAAGAGCGGTCGTGAGGTTGATGCCCATCTCGAAATCAGCCGTGCGAGTCGGGTCGATTTCGATGGTAATGGGCGTTTCGGCGTTGTAAGCAATGGTCAGAGGCTTACGGCCGGCAGCAGACAGCATCCAAATGTCGTTTGCAGACAGGATGGTCGTCGGCTCGGTGTTCAGCTTCAACGGGCTCGCAGCGTCACGGAGCGGCATCAGGCGAACGCCAAGGAACTCACCCAGCATACCGGTGCTGTTGTACTGAGTGCCGAGGAGCATCGCAAGAGCGGCGTCCATGTTGACGTTGGTGGAGCCGGTAGCCTGCGTCGGCAGAACCTTGCTCAGAGCGACCGGAGAACCGGTAGCGATGATGGTGCGCAGACCGACGTTGTTGACGGTAGACAGCTTGTTCGCCAGAGAAATCCAGTTCTGGTTGGTGAACGTCTGGTTCAGGTTCGTGGGGATGAGCGTAGTGTCGGCCGCAGCCAGAGTCATAGACTGGTTCCACATGCCCATAACCTTCGCATACATGCCAGCAACGAGGTTCGCAAAGAACGCGCCGAAGTCGGTGTTGTTACCGACAAGTTGATGCCACTTTGCGGTGATCTGAGCGGTCTTCGGCTGCGGATTCAGCGTGTAATCCTTGCTGTAGAAGCGGTTGCGAGGAACGCTTCTGGATGCACCCCAAGAAGAATCCTGGAAGATGGGAATGTCGTTAGATCCGATGGAGATTGTATGAGTCTCGCCAAAGCCGACCTGAACGGTTTCTGCAAAGAAATCGACGGCTTCGGAGAATACATTGGGAAGAATCGGATAAACGACTTCCTGCCAAATGCCCTGAAGGACACGATAGAAAGCGGCATTGCCATAAAAGAGCTGACCGTTTCTCTTGAAGGACTCAAAGTCCGCAGGAGCAGTCTCACCAGTCTGTGCGCAGCAAATCTTTGCTGCATACATAAGCTGTTCGCGCTGGAATTTCTCGTTCAGATCCTTGTAGCCGTTCGCGGACAGCATATGGGAAATGCCAGTGGACTGAAGGCCGTTGACGGCCAGCATCGCTTCCTTGCCCGTAAGAGCGTGCTCATAGAAGAGGACACGGCCCTTGGAGACGATATCCGCACGCTGGGCTTCTCCAGCGGAAGCATTCACACGGAAAACATCAGCAGAAACGCTGTTAAGATTGATTCTCGGCATTGATATTCACTCCTTCCTTATGCGTAGACCGTGAAGGCCTGCACGTCAACGTACTCGAAGCTGGAAGTGGTTCCTTCGGTGAAGTTGCCAGTTCCAAGCAGTTTGAAGTACAGCGCACCATTGCCGGTCGGGGCGGAAGCTGCGGGCTTCAACTGGCCTGCATCAATGGTGAAGAATTGATTGGTGCTCAGTGCGGCATTGACGTTGCCAATGCCGAAGCGGTACGCATGGTCGCCGTCGAAGACGATCTTGGTAAACGTACCATCGCGGCCGGCGGGAATGCCAAGGCCAAGTGTTTCCGTGCCAACGGCATACATGTTGCCATGTTTACCCTGAAGAAGCTGGATTTCGTAGGTATTCGCGGCATATACCACATCACCAGCTGTAGTGGTGGAAGTAGCGTCGTTCATGTACCACGCATTCTCATTCTTCACTCCGGTAAAACCGGCGCACGGAAGCTGGCCGTTTCTGATGACCAGACGGCCGGCATCACAGTCCGCGTCAGCACTGGACGCCTGATATCTGCCGGTAACATTGATGAGGTCATTGCGAGAGTTGTTCGTCACGCGGGCCTCAAATGCAGTTTTTGCATTAAACATTTCTGTTCACTCCTCTCTTACTTCGATGCAGCTTCGACGCCCCATTTGGCAAGCAGACCATTGACAGATCCATCGTCTTCGCCGCTGTTGTTCTTGAACTTGTCCCATGCGTAAACTGTTCTGTTTCTCTGAGCGGCTTCCGCATCCATCTTCTCGACAGCTGCACCGCAAACCGCGTAGACGGCCTTTGCAACCTCTGCCTCACCAGTCCAGTTCTTGTCCTTGTCGCAGCTGTTCGTGTAGAGGCCAGCTTCGATATCGGTCAGAATGTTGTCGATGGAACTTTCAGCAACCTTCTGCTCACGGTTCGCATTGAACTTTGCGAGAGTTGCCTTTGCCTTGTCCTTGGCAGCATTCAGCCGACGCTTGTTTTCAAACTCACGCATGGCATCGAGCTGCGCATTTGCGGTTTCAAGTTCCTTGTTCAGAGAATTAACCTTGCTTTCGGCTGCATTCAGACGGTCTGTGTTTTCCACGACGACCATATCCACGAAGTCCTGTGCCTCCATGGTGATGCAGTCTTCGCCCACCTGCATGGACGCATTGACAGACATGCTCTGGAAACGTTCAGGTACAATGGTTTCTGCGGAGTTCTCAATGACGTAGTATTTGTACGCGCCATTCTTCGCCATCAGGCAAACATAGACTTTTCCGTCCTTCTCGCCCGCCGCCAGAACCTTATAATCCGTAAAACGCGCCGCCAGTTCAGCAAGCTGTCTTTTGTTATAAGTTTTCAAATCTTTCACTCCTTTGTGTGATAGACTCCCGTTATCCGGGGCATTGTTCTTATCCGGGGCCTTCTGCAAAGATGCCGCTTTGAGTTTCAATGTTTTAAATTCTTCATCCAATGCGGCAAGTCGAGCGATGTTGGCCCCCGGAATAGCCGGAGCAACGCCCGCTCCTAAGATTGTGACGCCAACCCCAGACCAGACATCCTCAACTTCGACATCTCCGTCCATGTGGTTTTCGTCTATCAAGGTTTCCACAGACACATCCATGCGCCCTGTTCGCACGATTTCATCTACGGTTTCCTTTGCATAGAAAGCGAAGAGTTTTCCACGCGCCACAATCCAAGTCTGACCATCCCTCTTTTTGAGGGAGAAATCACGTTCATCATCTGACAGCGTTCCAACAATGCGTTCCGCCGTCCCATCCGTATAGGAGTTATACTGTTCACCTGTTCTGGGATCAGTTTTGCGCTGGCTGTTGTGACCGTCGCCGATTTTCCCCATGACGTAGGCAATCAGGATTGGCCGTCCCACGAACGTCTTGTAGTATTTCTCCAAGTTCTGATAATTCCACCGGTTCTGGTTGACCCCTTCACGCATCAACCACAGTTCAACGCCAAACTCATACGGATTCAGCTTTTGAAGCACCTTGAGTTGACCGGTTGCAACTGGTCTTTTGATTTTCGTCAGCGGCATTGTCAGTCACCCTCTTCCTCGAAGAGTTCTTCAATCCAGCCGTCAAAACTGGTCGCGCTCATCTCGTGTTCGGAGTACATCTGCCACGCATACATGAACTTCTCGTAGCTTGCGCTGTTTTCTATTTGAAGGTTTTCAAATCCGCGTCCAAGCGGATAAAGACCGTTTTTATCGCAGATCTCGACACATTTGCGAAGCGCATCTTCGACTTTCTGTAGCATGTCAATGATGGACTCAAACACACCATCCAGGTTGTCAGGCCGTCCTTCGTACTCCGCAGTTGCTGGATAGACTTGCAGGATATGCCGCTGATGCAGCAGATCTCCGACTACATCGAATCGTTGAGGCTGAAGATGAGCCAGTTTGTGGATGGCATTGGCCGTATTCGGCATTCCAAATTCAATCAGAACCCATTCTTTCAGCGTATCCAGTCCACGCGCAGCATCTTGATACGCGCCGGTTACTTCCTTCGCAGCATCTCGCACAGCGGCAAGCGCACCGTTCTCGAAGTCAAACCGTTCTTTCAGTCGAGCCATTTCGTTTTCTCCTTCCTTGCAAAATAAAAGAGGGCTACCGGCACATTTCACTGTGTCGGTAGCCCTCTTCGGCTCTTCTACACCGCTCTTTCGGCGCAGGTACAATTTTTTATTTTTCCATTTTTTCCTGACTAATTGCCACTCGTTTCAGGACTTTCATGGTATCTTCCGTGATACGGTATCCGTCTTTTGTGAGCTGAATCTTCACATCACTGCCATTATTAAGCGCCCTGTTGATAATGTGGAGGTCTTCTTTCTTTACAAATTCAGTCATTTGTACCTCCATGTGCGCATCGTCGCTTGTCATGTGGTGAAACAGTTGGTATGGACAGTGCTTTTTCCACGCTCCAGCCATATCTTTCGATTCTGGCTATAAGCGTTTCATACTTCATATTGAGTATCCTTGACCATTCCGCAAGCGTGTGTGTTTCCCCATTAAACGTAATTTTGTGATTATCTTGACGATTGTTTTGCTGTGATAGGTTGTCAATCCATCTACAGTTTTCTGGGCAGTAATCACCGTTTACGTCGATTCGGTCAAGTGTACATTGGAGCCGCTTTGCGCCAGGATCATAGCCGTTTGACATTGCCCACTCAAAGAACGATTCAAAGTTTTCCCATTCTTTGCACATTTTTATGCCACGAGCGCCGTAATTTTTAGATGTTGGTCTGCATCGTTGTTTCATACCTTCCCAGACCTGATATAAACGAGTGTTACTCTTTCCATGTGTTTCGTTGATTTTATGCAGTGTTTTTGCGTGTTCTTTCGGAAGACAGCCGCAACTCTTTACGTCTCCGTGTTTGAGATGTTTCGCTGACACAGCTTTCATATTTCCGCATTCACATTTGCACAGCCACTTCGGCTTCCCACTACTATCATTTTCCACACGATACAGGACAGTAAGCCGGCCAAAGGTTCTGCCGGTCAAATTTTCTGCACTGTCTCTTTCTCTTGCAATTTCTTTTGCAAGGCATCCGCAGCTTCTGCTAGTCCCTTTTCGTAAGTTTCCTCCAAGGACTGTTGTATAATTCCCACACTCACATCTGCATTTCCATTTAATTGATCTATTTTTGTCACGCCCGGCCTGTTCAATAACCGTCAGGCGGCCAAATTTCACTCCAGTAAGGTCTTGGAACCTCGGCATATTCAATTACTCCCTTCAGTAATTCCCTTATTGAAAAACAGGGGAAGGCGGTAAGGGAACCGCTTTTCAGGAGCTACCCTATCCCCAGTGTTTCATTGCTTATATAGGGTTCGTATCCCCATAGGTATCAACCATCGACTCAGTTCCCTCGCTTGTCACATTACCATCACCCTTTGGTCTTCCCGGTGACTGCGGTGGCAATCCGGAAGACTCTTGCTTCATGTTATAGCTTGTAACAAGGGGAATACGTTTGTCCAAAATGCCGCTGTTGTATACCGCGTCAGACAGACACATGTCATCCAAAATGGATCGGTCAAGCAGTGCATTATATACGACGGTATCCGGCAGAATGCCGTGCTCCATGCCATTCATGCACCGTTCGAGCATCTTTTCGTCTTCGGAGATATCCCCGAACATGACGAATTTCCAATCATACCGAGGGCCGAGTTTCTTGATGATAGCATTCATCATCCGCTCATAGTCGCGGTAGACTGTCTGCATAAATTTGCTTTCAATTTGGAACGAAATCTGTGTTGTAGCCGCTTTCGCGTCGGAATCAACCGGCATGAGGCCACCAAGGCCAGCTTGATTGATTGTGTCACTATACCCTTGTTTTACGATGTCCATTGCCGACGGAGCTTCACTCAGCGTCTCCAGTTTCATCGACTGCACAGGTGCCATGTAAATACCAAGACCTGATGTGTTGTTGGCCTGTAGCATATCATACCAAATCGCTTCAAACATAAGTCGGCCGGCGTTACTAAGTTTGTATTGGTCTTCTGCCGTCGCATTTTTGTCATCTCTGTACGGGATTTCACCATGCAGAAGGCTGACCAACGGGTTCTGAATCAACTCCAACTGAATTTGCTCCATCTGAGCAAGTTGAATCATGTTGAGGAACAGTCCTGCAAACGGAGAAATTGCAGTCCGACTTACATCGTCAGCTTCAAACGTAAATACTGCATCTGCTGGTAGGTAAACCCAATAGTACCAGCGCCCATTCTGATAATAGACATCTGGGGTTCCGGCCATATCGCCGCGCGCTTGGATACGCTGGAATTGCTGCATATCAACGCGTGTTTTTTGCGCGAAGATCAGTGAAGTGCCAGTTCCCTTGGGCTTTTGCACGACGCTGCTGAAATCGTAAAGGTACGGCGTAAACAGATCACCGTATTGCTCCGGTACGCAGCCCGGCTGGAGGAAGTACATCATGTTAAATGCCACGGTGTACTTGGAAATATTGTTGTATCCGGTGATTTTCGTCCAGTCACTGGGAAGCTGCTGCATGAATGCGTAGTTCACCTTGTTATGGCTCTTATCTACGCTGTAGCGAGGATAATAGAAGACCTTCCCTTCTATGCCAACTTGGCCTACGATCTGATGCGCAGTTTCCTTCGGTTTGAATTCCTCGCGCAGCTTTTCGAGCAGTTTCCATTCGCGCATGAACTCGTCCTTTTTGGTGTCGGCCGAGTCCGTCAGCTTCGGCATCACATAGTTGTGATACGTCAGCATTTCTTGATAGACTTTTCGAATGTGGAAAAGCGGATACGCCGTATACTCCAGAATATGCGCCACTTGCCGAAGTGGCTGTTCGCTGTCATACGGCTTTGTGAGCATTTCTGCGACCTGATCTTTTGTAAAATCAGCCGGCAGCGATGAAATCTGCTTTACACGCCGGTTCTGAATGTACGGGTTCGCAAGACCATAGCGGCCAGAATTGATTCCGGCAAACGCGGAGGTAATACTGGACATCGGGATACCCTGATTTTCAGCCGCCATCTTACGGAACCGTTCAAAAATCTTCGGAAAAGAAGAATACTGTAGCTTATTGAGTTCGCTCGTCTCTATCGCCATCTGTTATTTCCTCCCCGCCGGTCTTGATCTTCTCGCGCTCCGCCGCGAGGGCTGCCGAAAGTTGGTCAACCATTCGGCTCAGATTTTCCATTGATTGCGTCTGGTTTTGCTCCATACGCTCCCGAAGCAGCGTTGCAGCGCAGATCATAATCCAGTCGCTGTCGGCTTTCGTCAGCCGCTTTACGTCCTCGCCGTTTATCTCAATGCTGCCTTTCGGCTTCTTGTCTGCCGTATAAATCAGGATATAGCCCGGTGCAATCCGGCTGAACCGTTCCATCATGGCGATTTCCACAGATTCCTGCGTTATGGTCAGCGCATAAAGCCGATATATTTTTTCCTGATTTTCCGCCATTAAAAAATCCTTCCTCCGCGTCTTTGCGTCACAAGCCTTGCGCCTGTACTTCCTCCGGTAACGTTTTTTACGTTCCCCTTTGCCTTATACTTGGAAAGAACCTCGTCCCAGTCGCTCTTTTTACGGACTTCGCTCAAGACGAGTTCTTTTTCCAGCTTTTGAGCAAGGCGCAAGCCGTACTTTATAGCAGACCAGCTGTCTCTTTGTATTGCGCGGGAAATGCGCTTCTCGCTGAATCCAGCGCCCGACGGGACAGCCTTCAGGTTTTGAATCTGTCCAGACAGTTCTCTGGTCTTTTGGTATGGACGTGCAATCTGATAATCCAGATCATCGTCCTTGATCTTATGAAGCCGCTTGTACGCCTCCACGCCCTCACGAGTGTTCATCGTAAGAAGCTGTACGTTGTGGTTATCGAACTGCGTCTGCGCGTACCGAATCATTTCAACATCTGGGTCTGTAACGCCGCTACCACCGGCTTTGATCGGGTAGATGATTGGCAACGCTCCATCCTGTTCCAAAGCCACATATTCGGTATGGTCTAAGATACACAGCGGTGGCAACCCATCACCGAGGTCTTTCATAAGGTCTTCAATGACCGCCTTGCCGTACTGCCATCCGTCGATTGCAATATAGGTGGTGTTGCCGCCATCAAAGCAAAACCGATACCAGACGTCTTTCAGTTTTCGTGCCTGTTTCATAGCGTTATCCGGTGGGGGCCAATCGTCCAGCCACACCAGCTGCTTCAGGTATCTGTCCCGTTTCAGGAAATCATCTTGCTTCGTAAGCTTCCAAACGCCAACAGCGCATTTTGCGTTCTTTTTTGCGTCTTCATAGGAAACGTCGTAGCAGACAATGTATATCACGTCTTTCGGGTCTGTCTTGTTTCCGGGGTATTTGCAGCAATGCTGACGTTCCATGCTTTGCAAGCAGCAGCTTTCAGAAAGACTTTCATCCGAGATAATAGGATATTCATCTGCGCCGGTGTATCGACTTTCCATCTCACGCATCCAGCGCTCCGGGGTCAGTTTCGATCTCAGTTTCTGCGCCCAGGAGTACGGACGCATCTGCTGCAAAACGACGCATTCCCAGCTCATGTCATAAGCGAACGCGCTTTCTCCGCGATACATTTCTTTAAGGGTATCGCATCGAACCTGGAATGACGGATGTTGTTTCCGTCCAGCACTTGTGATAGAGTGGTTTTTATATGAAACGAAGTTCTGGTCTGGTTTTCCATCTACATTGTGCCGCAAACGGACTGCCGGCAGAACAATCGTTGAATACTCTGTAAAATCAAATGGTGGATTTTCTTCCTGCGCAAATTCTTCTGCCGTTACGTCGTGAATATTATCTCCACGAAATGCAGAGATGTAAAACGCACTTCCTAGGTCTGTTTCAATTTTAAAATCGTCTTTACTCTCTGCCGTAACGCGCCATCCTTTTGCCAAGGCTGGATAATCGTGTGCAATCTGTTTGAATTGCTTGCTTCCAATAAGCGCCATCTGTTTGTAGCTCGGACCGTAATAGGCACTTTGCGTTCCCGGCCAAACCAAGCCATTCAACATGGCATACTTGAATTTTGTGCTTGTCTTTGTAATGCCGCGCGTTCCTGTAAATGCAACATCCGCGTTTCTCGCGTATGCACGCATCATCAGACGCTGCATGATTTCTTCGTTCGCGTAATCCGCATATTCATCGCGGAACAGGTCGCATCCCTTGTCTGGATACCAGCGGATTACCCAGATTAGGAATGCCCACCATTCGGACTCAAACGATGTATAATCGCGTTGCTCAACCTCTCGTTTTTGAATCCATCCGATGCCTAACCGGGTGACCAAATCTTTCCATATCTTCTAGCCACCCAACATCACCGTCCTATTTCTTGTCGCCTTTCACTGGGGGCATCCTTATAAGTCCCAGTTTGTCATATGCTTCTTTTTCCTGCTCATTTGGTTCTACCGCGAACTCTCCAAGTTCGTCGTGGATTCTCATTTCATCAGGGAGCATAGACAGTTCCGGCATTCCGTCGTTTTGCCGCATTCTGTTTTCGTTAATGAGAATCATTTGGTCTACTGCGTCTGCCGTGTATGGGTATCGCGGTTTCCTGCCAAAGAAATACTCAAACATTTCGTCAGGACTGCACTGCTTTCCGTTTTTCATCAGGCCAGCTTTTTCAAGCCTGTCTGTAATTTCATCCAGACGAACAATGTCGGCAGGCCGAACATCCTTCTTTCGAAGGTTTTCACTTGCGAGGTTTTCCTGAATCATGCCTGACAGTTTCTTCGCAGCGTCAAACTTTCCAGCGGCTGTCATGTCGTTCATCTGCTTCATCCAACGTGCAACGTTCCGAAGAATAAGCTGCTGTTTTGCACTGACAGCATCTTCCCCACCGAAGTCTGATACGATGGCTTCATAAATGCGATCAAATTCCGCGTAGTCTTCATTGGTATAATCGGTTCCCCAGTCCTTCCGCTGCCTCACCGTGCCAGCTTTGGCCGACTGCGCATTCTTTTCTGCATAGACGGCTTTTGTGAACTCGCCATCTTTCAGTCCTTCGCCGAATATCTTCGTGATATCGGTTAGGCCGTCGAGGAAACCATATCTTTCTCCGCTCTTGCTGACGTCCAGCTTTTTGATATGGAGGTTGTCGAGGTATGAGAGCCACTTGTCGCGGCCGTTATCTCGTGGCACGCAGTCACGTGCAAACGGAACGTCATATTTAACGCAGCAGTAGAAATACGCAAGGCTCTCCGAAGTCTTTTTTGCAAGCTGCGCGTAGTATTCTTGCTGTTCCAGTTCGCTGACGTTTTCGCTCATTTTACCTCCAAAAAACGCAAAAAGCGCTGTTCCGGCACCTCTCCAGTAGGAGAAAGCACCGAAACAGCGCGTAAACGTCTCTATCTATTTTGCTTGATTATACCATATAATCATCAAAAATGCAAGAGATGTTGCACAATTTTGTTTTAATGTCTGCAAAAAATGTCAGGTTCCTCCATCGATGCGTTAAGGACATCCGTGTCAATCTTCACACGCGCAGTTAATTTTCCGAACTGATATAGGATGTAGTCCAGTGCCTTTTTCTTGGCATTTTCAAAGTCTTCCGTGCCAAGTGGATAAAGCGATATATCGAGCGGTTTATATTCAAGAAACCACAATCCCCCACATTCTACATATTGGTGGATTCTGACTTCTGTACCTTCGAGTTTGAACATAGTCCCGTTCTTTGCATCTTCACCGCTTCTCGCGTTACTTAACCACTTCATTGTCAGTCTCCTCTTCTTGCTCTTTGAGCCATTGCATAGTTCCCTGGTTGATTTCTCTAATAGCGGGTTTTGTTCCCTCTCCGCCGCCTTTGCCCGGCATGAGTTCAACGCTGCATTTAATTGCTCCACGCTTATAACGCTTACTGCATACTGACGTCGTGTTTTTCATAGTGTTTCCTCCTTGTATCCAACGATGTCTTCTTCCGATATTCTCTCTGCGTAAATACAGTCCAGGAGTCTTGCGGGTGTTTGTATCCACCTTTCTCCGTCCCAACGTATGAACGAATAGTCTCCAGTTTGCGGTTTTATCTCAATTTGATTCATTTCCACATCAACATACCCACCGCAATACTGGCATTGGGCTTCCCATGGTGAGTGCGGCGCACCGCAGTTTTGACAAACCGCTCTATGAATGCTCCGAACGGTTTTATCCGATAGTCCCTTTATCGGATAAGCTTCGCCATCTAAGGTGAGTGTCCCAATCAGTTCGCCGATTTTCGCGCAAATATTCTGTGGTGTTTCGTTCATTGCATCGTCGCGTTTCTTGTTAAGTTCTCGGATGCGGCGTTCTGCATTTGCGTAAAGGTCTTCAAATTTCTCATCATCGTACATGAACTTCCAACCTCCCCGCAGTATACGACACGCCGTGCGCAGTTGCCGTCAGCACGCCTACGTTCTCATGTCTGCCGTCATTGCTCAGTATATCTACCTCGAACGTGACATCGTATGTCCCATCGCCATTCCACTTCTGAGAGATAAATCTGCACGGTGTTCCTTCCAGAATTTTCGAGAAATCAATTCCGGGTCCGATTTCTTTAAGGAAACTGAAATCTCCATTCAGACTTTCTGCCCAACCCGTAAATTTTCTCAGTTCTCTAAGCAAATGTTTTGTCTGTTGCTCCTGTTCCGATGTTTCCCAATCACGGCGTTTCTTTTCAGCAGTTTTCTGACGTTCTTTCTGCTTCCATCTGGCATCGCGCCATTGTTGGTCATGTTTCGCCATCCGTTTTCTCCATTCCATCCGTCAGGATTTCAATCACCTTTGGTGCTTCATACACGGTCACTGGGAGCCTAGCATCTTGAAATCTTCTCCAATCTGCAACAGCATTGGCTAATTTCTCAATATCGTCACGCTTTACATCGCCCGGAAGTACAAAAGCCATGTATTCTTCTCCACGCGCCTTCGCGCGTTTCTGAATCTTACTGATGCACGTTGCGTCGATGTCAAAACCCTTTTGTACCTCATAGACATCGCCGGTGATTGTGTTGCACACAAAAACGGTTTTAGCTTCATCTTCTCTCATTTGTTATACGTCCCCAGTACACCGCGTTCTGCTCGGTCATCTGCCCTCTTTGCCATCCACATGAGGGCTTCTTCGATATGCGTGATCGCGCAGGCGTTCTCTCGCGTGGAAAATTCGCCCTTGTTGAAAGCCGTCAGCCTGTCGCGCACAATTTCCAGGAGATCAGCGTCAAGGACGCCGTGACGCGCGTTCGGGTCGTTTCGCGCGCCTTTTTGGAATTCAATTTGCGCTACCACTTTCGTGCCGTCTGCGTCCATGACCGTGTAGCTGTGGTATCCGCCGCCGGGGCCTTTTTCGCCGATGCGGTATATTGTGTTCAGGTTATTGTGCTTTTGAATCGTCGATAGCTTTTCCATATCGTTCCTCCCATTTGTCCAAAGGTTCTTTCAGAATTTCTACCGACACAAGTTCACCGTTTAAAAACTCGCATCCGCAGTAGCTGGTTGGCATCACAATTTCAGTAATATCGGGTCGTATGCTTTTCAGAAGTCCAACGGGTTTTCCGTTAGCCGTCACAAACGGTGCGTTCTCTGGACGATAATCCCTAATTGGGGCTTCCGGCGCGGCTTTCAGTTTGCTCCTGAATCGAAGCAATTCATCGACATCTTCCGTGTCCGGTAGTTCGCCATCTTCTTTCCGCATTGAATCAAGAGATTCATCAATGCTTGCGATCAGTTTGGTCGCGTTTATGTACCTATCCATGTATTGTCAATCTCCTTCCCGTCGAATACCGCAACAAGTGAAATGGGGCCGACTTCGATTTTCTCGATTTGCAGCTCGTCCGTAATACGATTATCCACAACGAAGCGACCTTCCTTGTTCGGCCTAATTTTATTGCCATCATCCAGCAGCGCTGTTACGTCAATTTTTGCTTTGTATAGCCGCCCCGGCAGTCCATCTCTGAATCCAACACGGCCAGCGTAGTCAGAGAACGTATTGACACCATATCTGATTTTTATCGTGAAGGATTGCCGGTTTTCTTCCCGCTTATAGTTTGACGCAATGCCCATGATGTATGGTCCAATGCTTTCCACTGTAAAGCTGAAGTTTTCTTCTGGTGGAAATCCAGAATATAATAGGATTGCTTCGTGCAATGTCATTCAAATACAAACCTTTCTTCCACACCGATGATCTTCGCCCCGCACTCGCAGAGTGGATACATTTGTTTCAGATTCCGTGCGTCGATATAGTTGAAGAACCATTTTTTCTGTCCACATTTCGAGCACGTCTTCCAATATCGCTGCACACCCGGCTCGCACTCGTCCGTGACGATCCAGTTGGCCGTGCCCATCGGGTAGTCGATGTACCCCATCGCCCATCCACCTTCTCCGAAAACGACAATGCTACCGTCTTCGTCATCCATGACAGCAGAAAAATGGACGCCGTTTGCGCATGGGTTCACTTTCAGCTCCTTGTACCGGCTATCCTCGCTGATATCAGCCTGATTCATCGGCGCAACTGCAGGTTCTTCATTGACAGTCTCATCATATGGTGGTTCCGACATTGCACGCACTTTCTCCATGAGATCGTCGAATTGTTCCTGCGACATTGCCTTTATTTCATTGAAAACTGATTCCAGGTCCATCATTGCGTCCTCCCTGACAATTTTAGTGGCATCGTTCATGTTCACATTCTCTGTCCGCCACATCACTGACAGCGTCAATGTTTTTGAACTCGCCGCATTTATACAGACTGTACACGATGCGGTTCCATTCGACCTCTGAAAAGCGTTCGCCTTTGTGCTTTTTACACCGATGCGGATAGAGATACCCCTTCTGGCATTCGTGGAATGCGCAGGTCGCACAGCAATCTACCATTATCGTCCCTCCAGTATCATCTTCAGATATTTGTCCACGGCCTTTTCGGACGAATGTAAGCATTCATTGAGTGTCCTACCATGGAATGCCACCGTGTCTTTAATTCCCACAATCTCGCCAATATACAGATTGTCGTCAACGTCATACCTGATGGTTGAGGTAAGCCCCCTGTAGATGGAACCGCACAAGTTTTCTCCGTATGGCGGTTGCAGAATCCCCCAACAACGTGCTTCGATTGCAGCATCAACGATGTTACATTGCATTTGGTTCCACTTCTGGATAGCCAGCCGCTTTGCTTTACCACGTCCTACATGTGTGGTTTCACATTTCCGTGCGCCCTTCAGGCCGCATTCGGGACAGACGACGCGATACCCATCACCGCATCTACGCAGTTTGGCGTTGGCACTGCACCGCAGGCATGGGATGATAATTTCACTCATCTTCGTCATCTCCAAAGCGCTCGTCATATTCTTCCGGCGTGATGAACTGAATATCGTCGCCGGTATAGCCGGCTACGTCAAGGCACATCATCTCTATCAGCGTGTCTTTATTGACACACTTGCACAGAGCTTCATACGGGATTGTGTTTTTTGACTCGAAGCTCATCTGCGCTCCAAACTCTCCTCGGACGGTAAAACACACTCGATTTTCAACCATTTTCGTTCCTCCTATTCCAAGCTTTGATAGCTGCCCGCTTTGTACCCTTTATCGGTCCGTTTGCCCCGCAGTATGTGCAGCGGCATTGATACATCACTTCCGGGTATATGTCTGCATTAAACTGGTGTATCTCATCAAGATACACTGGCCACTGCGCAGAGCACTTGTGGCAAAATGGGCAGTTACTCGGTTGTTCCATCATCGTACCTCCGGTTCCACGCATCCACGGTTTCGACGTATGGGTTAAGCGACCATTTGTGCTTAAACTTAAATGTCGTTTCGCACTTCTGGCATTTTACATCCAGCGTCATGACCTTTTTTCCATAGTTGCAGGTTCTACCCCGTTCCTCGACTTCTCCACCGCAGAACGGGCAGCCTTTAAGATCGTTCATTTTCCCTCCTATTCCACACTTCCGCAGCTTCTTCCGGTGTGTCGAACCAGTTTGTACATGGTTCGCATTTGCACAAGTCCCCGCGATTTTTGCAGGCTACAAGGAATCTATCGTGCGTGTATGGTTCGCTTATCATGACGGCCTTCCCGCCGCAAAAGGGACATGGCTTTAAGTCAATCATGGTCTTCCCTCGCTTCGCACGGCAGGAAGCACGTTCTGCACGGCGGCACATCGCACTCACCGCTTCTGATAAAAGGACATACCTTTATTTTGCAGTTCATTTTTCCTCCAAGCCCTTTCGGCTTCTTCCTGATTCAAGAACACTTTTGTCCCGAAATCTTCCTCTGTGAACTCCCAATGCGCGCCACCCCAATCATCATAGACGCACGGCGCAACGACCTTCGCATACAACCCATCGGAAGCGCGGCAGATCATGATGCGTTTGCACTTTGTTTCCTCGATTCCACCCAAACTGTCTGTTGTCAGGACAAACAATTTATCGCCCGGTTTGCATGGCAGAATAACGCTCATGCCTGCTTTATCGGCCTTTATCAGATTGATGATGTGATCCAGTGATAATCCGCAGGTCTCCAAGATGGTATTGGCTTCTGCCGCAGCTTTGCAGCCTTCTGGAGGCAGCATGGAATCTTCATAGCTTGCAAGTTTCTCCCATGCAGCTTCTTCCCACTTGCAGCCGTAAGCGCAGTTCCCGCCGGCTTCGAGGCATTCCTTGCTTTTGAAATGTGTGCAGCATACGCCGTTTTCGTGGCTTGTTTCACTGCTCCGTAATGTTAATCTCTCCAAAATTCCCTCCCAGCACCTCATGCCGTTCGATTTCCGCGTTGATGCAGAAAACATCGCTGTACGGATCTGCATCTTCATCCTCGCAGACCAAAAGTGTCTGCTCTGCCGTTCCGACGTGTTCTCTAACGATGTACCAGACGCCGAGATTTTTCTTGCAGTAACCGATGCGGATGATTGTTCCGTCGCTAAACCACAACCGTACATCCTTGTCGAAGCAGTCAATACTACCATCATTGTAGTTGCTGTTTTCGATTTCGACCGTATCGTCGCTATAACCATAGATTGTTACCACTGGTTTGTTTCCCTCCCTTGTCCAGTTCGGATTGCTGGATTCCACCTCATATGTGCCGACATTTCGGGACCTATTCTGCAAATCGAGGTTAAGCATATCCGACGGTGTTACTTCCACGACTTCGCTATCGCAGACCGTTTTCGCGTGCTGCTTGTCCTTGTCGTGGAATTTGAGGATGAAAGCGCCGGTATCAGGTGCAACACCCATGATCTCCACGGAGAAGTTTCCCAACACTCGGTAGAACTCATCCTGCTCGATTATCGCCCGCAGCACGTCCTTGTGAAGTTCAAGTTGCAGATTATCGCAGATACGCGCACACATGAAATCCTCCATTTTTTCCCCCCTCCGATGCTGATATTCTCCGTTCCTCTTGAATCAGCCATGCCAATTTCTTTTCCATTTGCTCATTACGGAGCAACCACCTTTTTTCCTCTCCCCAAGGAAATCTTCTGAATCCCGGTACATCAATCGGTTCATCCGATTCGAGTTCAAGGATTCCGACCAGTGGGAAAATTCTAATCCACTTTCCGGGGTAAAACCTGTTGCGCCATTCGTTTTCCTTTTCAAGATATATCACGGAATTTGATTCATCGGTAATGATGAATTTCATTTCATCGATATCAATAAGATCGCCCGAAACATGGTATTCATCAAGGATATACGTCACGGGATAGAATATCTTGCTGTCGATTCTCCTGAGTATGACACTCATTCCGCCGCCTTTGCGATGATAGCCTCGCGGACTTTCACGCTCCGCCCCATCTTGTCTGCGAGAATTGCTGCCGCTTGGCTTATAATCGCATCTCGGTTCTCTGCGAGCGTGTCCGCTACGAGATTCTGCGCCCATGTCGATAACGGATCGCTGGCAGGATTCGCATTTCCGTATCGGTATGCTGTGAAAACTTTATTGATGATTGCCTGTTTGATCTGTGCTTCGATAGTCTTAACGCCGCTCTCCATCACGGCGCGCTTGATTGCCTCGTCATCGATGTTGATGCCAAACTGTACAATGTGTTCCATTAACATTCCTCCGCATTCAGATAGTTGATAATTTCGTTGATTTTGACTGCAAGATCTGTGACGGTTAATTTTGTGCGTTTCAGTATATCAAATTCACCGTGTTCAGTTTTTACATCCCCGGCTGTCGAAATCGTCACCTTCGTTGCTCTTGCTTTTTCAATCTTTCCGAATTCAATCGGTTCGATTCTCTGCTTTGTCGTTCTCTCTTTCTGGAACGGGTTGTGATACATGCCAATTTGACGGTAGTGCCGCCACAAATCGGATTCGCTTCCAGCAAAGAAGCCACGGTCGCCGCTTCTGATGGACGGGCGCGTGATTTCCCAATCGAAGGAGAATTGCTCCTTGCCGTCAACAGGCACTGTTTTCCCAACTGTTTTTACTACACCGACATTCCCATGCAGACTTTCTACATAATCTCCGGATTTAATTATCATATACACTCCTCCACATCAGTTCTTCCGCAGTCCAGATAGACTGTGACCATCTTGCCGCATTGTTCGCAGGTTATTTGCACGTTTGCATTTGATGAGCTTACAACTATTGTTCGGCCCTTGTGTTTAATTTCTACTGTCCCGTCCACGCCGCAAACTCCGACGATATGCCCGTTTGGGCAACGTATGAGCTGACTATTGCATAATTCGTTTTTTGGTTCATGGCGCTTGCAGCACGCCGTGATTTGGCAGTCTCCATGGTTCGTCGCATGCGCGCATGCAACGTTTTTTCCATTGCAAAATCCGCTCATTGCAGTTCCTCCACAAAGAACCATGACTGTGGCGGCTTCTGCACAAAGCATCCAGAGTCCGTGCATTTCTCGCAGTCCGGGATGGCAAAACCGAGATCTGAATACGCGCACTCCCGAAACCACTTTTTGAAGGTGTTGAGCGGCAGCGGCTTATCGTAGAGTTTGAAGTCTGAAATATGCCAACCGTAGCCGACGCCGCCGTCCAGATACTTCTCCAGTTCGTCTTTTGTCAGGCAGG
>ERZ1034962.30-NODE-30-length-89555-cov-146.619944_pt1 | contig 89555 bp, 126 predicted proteins | sample MGYA00520696_ERZ1034962 | MGnify/ENA primary metagenome ERZ1034962 (study PRJEB33766, sample SAMN09781770) | gut metagenome | biome: gut microbiome | host: Homo sapiens | place: Madagascar | study: EMG produced TPA metagenomics assembly of the PRJNA485056 data...
TATATTTCCGTAATCCAGAAGGATGGGTATGTGATGATATGAGTCCTAAAGATTTTAAAAGAATTAGAAGTATGACAAAATTTAAGGTAGTTAGATATTGGGATACATATCCCGATGGAGTTATTGCAACTTGCGACACAGAGGAGGAGGCTGAAAAGATACGTAAGAAATATCTTAGTAATTGCAAGCCTATGTATGACTATTTGGTTAGAAAGGAGAACGAGTAATGACTAGAGAAGAGTTAAGAAATAATTATGGAAATGAAATCTGTAAGCTATGCTGCAGTGAGTATTTTACTAGCAGAGCATGTCCAGAAACTCTTTGCGAAGGTGATTTTTGCGAAGAGGCAGAAGATAGTTTCGCAGATAAACATAATATAAAATTGGAGGATTGAGTATGACAAGAGAAGAAATAAAGAAAATGCTGCCAATTTTGGTAGCATTTGCCGAAGGAAAGGCAATAGAGAGTAGATGCGTTAAAGGCGACAAGTCATTATGGTATGATGATGAAGACCCAAGCTTTGATGATGATTTTGAATATCGCATCAAGCCAGAGCCAAATTACAGACCATTCAAGGATGCAGAAGAGTGCTGGGCTGAAATGCTCAAACATGAGTCATTTGGGTGGGTGAAGTCAATCTTGTTCAAAGATTTGGCTTTAGTTCAGAGAGTAACCACCTTGTATGTGGAAATTAACAGAGACATCATTGATTACAAAGATACATTAGAGAAGTTCACCTTTGCCGATGGCACTCCATTTGGCGTAAAAGTGGAGGAATAGTTATGGCGGCATGGTTAGCAGTTGATAAAGATGGTACAGAATGTATCTATGCAGACAAGAAGCCTCTTCGAGGTAAAGACAAGTGGGGTCCAGATTCATGGGACTATCGCTCTGATGAAGCTTTCTATGATTTCGTTGAAATTCCTAAAGGCTCAATCAAAAAACTCATCGGAAGAGAACTAAAATGGAGTGATTCGCCTGTTAAAATTTAGAAAGACTATGAGTAAAGTAGAAATGAAAAGAACACAACTATCAGAAAAGTTTGGTCTATATACAACTTGTGATTTTTTTCTGTATGTTTGCACGTGGAAGAAGAAAAATTCCGCCAGAAGCTTGCTATGACCCAAGAAGAGACATAGAGATAAGGGCACATTGCAGAGAAGCGGAAAACGCACTCGCTGCTCATTACAATATAAAATTGATAGATTAATAGTTATGGTTAAACCTTACAGAATCAAGCATAAGGCTAGTGGGTTGTACTACCAGCCTGCAAGCAATCATAGTAATCTTTCCAAGAATGGCAAGGTGTATATGACAAATAACTCACCATTGATGTTAAATAATAGCTATGATTATATAGTTATTAGTGTTAGAAAAGGCACAAAGGTACATAATATTTTAGAAAAGGAAATGCCCTTAAAAGGCGTAGAAGAATTCTTTGGAAAAGCAGTTTATTATCGTGTTCCAAAGAGTGAATTTGAAAAAGAAGAATTATAGCGTATGAGAACAGAAAACATTAAGTTCAAGGCAAAGAAAACCTTGGATGGAAAATGGATAAAAGGTGACTTGGTTCATCACAGAGATTCTGATAACGTCTGGATCACAGACTATGAGAATCAACTGACATCGCCGGTTGTTCCATTTACCGTCTGTCAGTTCACGGGCGAAAAGGATATGAACGGGAAGGAGATTTATACCGGCGACATCATATCCAACATTGAAACAGGTAGTGTTATTGAGGTGGCATGGAATGACAGACTGAAGAGGCTCGATTGTAAGTTTTTTAATACTGATACAGGTTTAAAGGTTCCATTTGGGATATTTGTATCAAGGTACAAAAGAATCGTTGTATTGAGGTCAAAATTCGATAAGGAGGAGTAGCGTATGAAGAAGATAAGTTTTAATCTCAAATATCTTATAACCAAATACGATTGGTGCTTTTATTTCATTCCAAGTTTAATCGTATGGAAGCCTTATAGTGGTGTTTATGAAATTAATGTAGCCTTTCTGCTTTGGGAGTTTAATATTAAATATCAATTAAAAAGAAATAAGAAATGAAGAAGGAAACATTTGATTTCTCAGAGGCTTTAAAGCGTATGAGAAAAGGAAAGCTCGTAAAGCGAGAAAATGGGCTTTATCCGTTTGGTATTGACGAGGAAGGGATATTCTACCATTACGGTCATCATATCTTCAATGAAGAAAGAATGTCCTCTGAGGATATTCTCGCAACAGGCTGGAAGGAGGTATAAGGATGAAGATTAGATTAGCAAAGAAGATAATGAGGCACAATACGCCTTATTGGATATTTCGTTACCTCTGCTATAATCGCATAATGTTACCAGGAGCGGGATATAAAGTCGATTTTAAAGACCACCGTATCATCAAGGCGATAAGTTTAACAGACCACTGGAATGCTCGTAGGTATATTAACGAATTGATAAAGACCAATAAGAAGTATCCGTTCAAGCTAAGAGATGTTCAACGTGGTGTAGAAAGATTAAAACAGTACAGCGTATGAAAGAAGAAGAAAGATGTTGCGGCAACTGCCTTTGGATGGGACGCGAAGACATCTTAGGCAATGGATGGTGCTACAAAAAAGATTGCGAAACATCTTGTGATAAGGTTTGCAAGAAACATGAATTTTAAACTTTAAATATTAAAATGGAAAAGATTTACAGACATTTCAAAGGAGGTTATTACAGACTTATTACTGAGGTCACTAATAGTGAAACTCAGGAGAAAGAAGTTGTTTATCAGGCTCTCTATGGGAAGCGCAAGGTTTGGACTCGTCCTTCTTGTATGTTCTACGGAAAGGTGAACGTTGATGGCGTGGAGATTGATAGATTCACCGAGGTTGTTGGCGTGCCAGTCTTGTTTAAAAAGACAAACGAGAACGCTGTTATGCCATCCAAGGCGCACAATGATGATTTCTGCTACGACTGCTATGCGGTTTCAGAAGAAGAAGTAGCCCCTAATGTATGGAAGTACGGTCTTGGATTTGCTTTGCAGATTGAAAACCGCAACAAACCTGCCGATATTTCGAGATGCTTCACGTTTCGTCCTCGTTCTTCCGTATGGAAGACTGGTATGATTCTCAGTAACTGTGAAGGCACTATCGACGACTCCTATACTGGCGAGATTTCTGCCGTATTCTATCACGTCATGCCAAATATGCCGCGATACAAGGTTGGTGATAAAATCGTGCAATTCCACCTAGAAACAAGTGACAACATCATGCTTATAGAGACGGATGAGTTAAACAAAACAGAGCGTGGCGATAACGGCTACGGCTCTTCTGATAAAAAGTAGCCTATGAACGTACTTACAGACGAACAGAAAAATTACATAAAGGAACATCCGTGTGAGTCGCCAAGCAAATTGGCGAAGTCATTCGGATGCACCGTACAGACCATCTACTGGTGGCTACATAAGATGCACGGAGATTCCTTTATCCAAAGTAAGAAGGAGGCGAAGGAGGAAAGGAATCAGGTTATCCGTGAGCTCTATCCGACTCATTCGGCCACAGAGGTAGGAAAGAGGCTTGGTATAACAAAAGCTTCGGTCAACGAACTTGCAAAGAGACTGGGGGTCAAGCATACAGATGAGACTACGAAACGAATACAGAAGGAGAGTGCTGCTCGTACCCGCACCGATGACGCTAACAGAAAGAGACAGGAAACGCTGAGAAAGGTTCTTGCCGTCGAGAAACTGAGAGCTGCTAGCGGTTTGTCACAGAAGACAAAGCGAAAGTTCAAGACAGTTCCGGACAAGTGCATGAACGCAAGGAACTATCTCTGCCGCAAGTACAACTACTTCTACGACAAGGATTACGGAGAGCTGCTCACTTTGTTCTTCGACAGCGAAACTAGATTGCTGACCGACGAGCAGAAGAAACACTACGAAACGGAGTATAGTATCAAGTTCCTGCAAGCTGAAGAAGATTGATACCCAAATGCCAAGAGGCGACTATCCATCACGGACGGTCGCCTCTTTTTTTGTTTCAACCAAATAATAAATATAAACAAAATCCATTAAGTTAAAATGAGAAAAAACTAAGAACGTTTGGGTAATTTCAACCTCCAGCATATCCAACCCAAAAATGCGAGAATGCCTATAAAAAGACAAACTGATGCTATCTTACCTATATTCAAAAAAACTTTATCTGTCTTTGATAGTTGTTTCTCGACATATACTTTATCTTTCGATATTTTACTTATCACTGAGATTAAGGAGTCACACTTACTATGATATATCGCAGCACTATCCTTGTATTCCTTAAGGCTCGAAATACTATCTCTCAGTATCTGTACATCTTCCTGTGATATCTCGTGAAATTCGTAGTGGAATCTGTCTTCGCCGACTTTGTTTCCGTTCGCATCGTATTTCGAAGCTGTACTATCCCTTATATGGGTCTTCTCTTTCGTTGTTGACTTCACAGACTCCTTGTGCGAAGCCTTATACGATTCCAATTCCTTGATAAGTCTGACATTGAAAAGAGAATCCCACTTAGCCTCGTTACGCTTGTCTGTGATATACGTCTGCTTCTCTATCACGCGTTCTTTAGTCTTACATCTACAGAACATTGATAGAACCAGCATTGCCACAGCAGCGATGATCATTATCCTTGTTATCTTGTCAATAAGTTTCATAAGCTACTGAATTACAATCGTTACTTTTTCCTTTTTATCCCAAGCTGTCTTCATTGTCTGAATAAGCTTGTTTGTCCAGAATCGGGAATCGCTTACCCTACCTTTCTTATTGTTTAATCCAACAATAATACAACCAAGCGTGTCTTTTGCAGAGTTGCCGCTATGTATTCGTATTCCATCAAACCCTTTAACATTCAGAAGTAATGGCAACATCTTCTTGAACCTGTTAGAATAGGTATATACGCATTCATAACTACCACTTGGAATTGCAGTCTGCCCATACACCTTTTTCTCCATTATTTCGTTCAAATCCATTTCTTGATTCAATCCTCTGTCTGTATCTTCAAGAGTATTGCATCCGAACAATTTACCATTCACGTATAGACGGCTAATAGTATAACCATCCTTTTTCCAAGCTCTATCAATTAGTACTTCCATTTTTACTTTCCTCCTCTTTTTTGTCAAACTCCTGGTTCAATCTCTCCAATATCGGCTTCCAATAGCTCGGCAATGCCTTCGCAAACTCAAACCTCAGAATGTAATAAATAACCCTGAACGAGATATTCTTAGGGTACGCCTTGATGAGATTTTTAAACGCATTGCATATATACACATAGCAGAATATATACGTAAGCATCTTAATCACAAATAAAGCTTCCGTACCATCGTTGCAACCTAACATGATGCCGTATATTACATATACGATAGATACATAAAGCAGCATTTCCAAAATTGCGTTCTTAAACTTCGATGCAGAAAAGTTCTTGCATCGTACAACACTAACGCCGTCAGCTCGCATACCACAGAAGATATTGAAGCCAAAGGCAATAACCAACGCCAGAACAAAACCTTCTGTTGGCGTTGCAAAGGCAAGTATAGCGGAGAAAATAGTAACTCCTATCTGCCGAATCTGTGAAGAATCTAATAAATCTGTCATAATCTGTTATCCTGAATAATTAATAAAAATAAAGTCTCGGTCTCTTTCTGCAAAGATAGCAAAAAAAAACCGAAACTTCATTCAGAATAACTAAAAAAATCAGATATTCAGATCATAATATGGCATTCCGCCGTTCTCCAGGAAAGAAACGCATTCGTCGAAAATCTTTCTCTCGAAATCAAGCGTGTTGATTTTCGGGAACCACTTCTTAATCTTTCCGGCGTTGCGTTTTACCATTTCACCCCACAAAACGCACCAATCATTAATGGTAATGTTGTCGTTCTTGACTTCGTGCCAATAGTCTTTGGCAACGTCTTTAGTGTGAAGCTGCTCTATGAGACAAAGGTGCATATCTGCCATTTCTTCGTCATAATGACACGCACCAATCTCTCCCTTGACCTGCTTCATCATATCAAGCATTACACTATCGTTCATTCCGACCTCGCAGCAATCTGCCATAATCGTAACGCAGTTCTTGATAGCCTGCATGTCATTGCTAGCTATAATGTCTTCGAATACCTTTTTCATAACCGTATGTTTTTAGTGTTATTTCAAGAAATATTCTCTGATGTCGTACACGCCATCCTTATCCTTCAGCAAGTCAAGTGCAAGGTGGTTGGCATACTTAACCAGATGTTCTGTACCAATGTCCTTAACATCTTCCTTGCCGAGTATCTTAGCAATGGTACATCCGTGGTCACTTACGACCTGATTCATTGCAACGTACAAAGCATAATCATTGTAGTAAGGCTTCTCCTCTGTTGCAAGTCCGAGACCGGTCATAGCATTGATCCATGTCTGCATATCCCAGGTTGCAGGCGGATTCATGCCGTTTACAATCTCAGATGCCTCCTTCTTGGTGAGATAGTTCTTCCATTTTATGGCGCAAAGCTTATTAAGATACTCTTGTGCCAACTCTGGGTGCTTCGCTACAATATCATTCATCATGCAGCGCATCGTGTTGCCGAATACGTGCATATACTTCACGTTAGTTGATGATGCCATCATTCCATAAAGCTCATCAAACTTACTCATAATCTCTTTTGCTTCCATATCCTTTTATATTTTATGTTTGTGATTATTCTGCTGTTATCAGACTTCTCAACTCTTCAAAATCATTTTTGGTAAAGCTGATGCTTTTCTTACTACCAAAGAGGATAGTCGTTATGATGTTGTCGGGCAAATCAATAACCAAAGCACCGCCATTAATTCTACCTTTGATAAATCCGAAATCAAACTCATAGTTACTTATATTCTCTAGCATCTGCATGAGGTCTGAGAATATGGTATCAGCATCTATGTTGCCGTCTTCATCAGCAATGAATAGGGTAGCGTTGTCAATACTCTTTCCCCAACTATCCTTGTGCTTGGCAATGATGTTGTGTGATGCTCGCTTCATATACACGGAAGGAATAGCCAATGCAGGGTTTTCCTTAACCATGTCGCTAATTCTTGCGTCTGCCCACAAATCCAAAGATGTAAGCAGTTTCTCTTTCAGTTCTGTTACGTTCATTTTTTGTTTTCTCCTTTCTTTGTTTTGTTGTACCAAACAAGATATTCTTGCCAAGTTTTGTCGCTATGATTAGTCATGTAATCGTTGAGCATAGCAGATTTATGTTCCTCTGCTTGCGCTACTTCTTTTCTCAATCTTTGCATCAAAGATAGATGCTTCTTTAATGCTTCCTGTCCTTGCTGAGTACTCTCAATGCGAGGGCGTATGATACGCAATTCCTCATCTTGCACTAGCTTAGACACATATTGCAAGCTGTCAACGTATTCTTGATTCTGCATCAAGTACTGACGTTGCGCGCCTGTAAGATTGTCTTCAATTTTGTCTATCTCATCCCATAAAGGGGTGGAAGACTGCTGCGCTTGCATATTGATAGATGCTCGCTTCTGCTGTATTGCCTCATACATCTTTTGTAGCTCGGCATCCATCATCTGCGGCTGCTGCTGACTTGTACCCATATCCAATAATGGGCTGTTTCCAAAATTCATCATAATCAATATCTTTAAGTTGGTGATATATTATAGAGAGGTGAGAGGGCATCCACCAACGAGGGCGAACACCCCTCACCAACTCATTTCTTCTTAGTCCGTCTTACGGTCTTTGCCTTGCTACGCACCAGTGCTGGGCGTTGTGGTGGTTGTAGTGCCGCAGTTGCAGCCGCTGTAACTACCATATCCCTGGAGTACTGGAGTGTTCGGGAGCATCAACTGCCCTCGCAAGCAGTTGCAAGTGTTCTCCTTGACGTAAGCCATCATAAGCTTCTCCTTGTAAGGAGTGAGGGCTTCCATAACGGCTACCTTTTTATCAAGGTCGCAATACTTAGCTTGCAACGCATCGTACTGGTCTCTCTGATTCTTGTACAGACCGAAGTCAGCATCTACCTGCGACTTGTACAGACCGAACTCAGCCTGCATTGCTCGGCGGTTCTCAGCGTTGATAGCATCTACCTGCGACTTGTAAAGACCGAACTTCTCGGCAACATCTGCCTCACGCATAGCATAGAACTTGTTTGCTGTGTCGAGCTTTAAACCGAACATGTCGGTAAGCAACTTCACCTCATCAGCACATTCCTTCTCCATTACCTGCAAGGCGGTTGGCTGATTTGAGCTTGAATTAGCTCCGTAAGTGTTGATGTTTACGTTCTCAGGCATATTGCTGCCGAGTGAACCAAATACGCTGCGGTTGTTACCGCCAAGCAACCAAGCACCAGCACCGAGTGCTGTGCCAATAATCACTAACTTTCGATAAGGTACGCAACCACCTTACCCGTTCTCTAATGAACTGCTGTATGTTACCATACAGATAAGACTATATCTTTATCTCTCACGAGATACTCTCCATTTCCACTCGCTTGAGTGTACTCCCTTTCGGGATAGTCGTTGAACCTTATTGTGCATATTTCCATTTGTAACCTTTGCATGTAATGTAATGCCTACCAGATGGAGATACATAACCTCTACATACCTTTACAATTTCGGAGTTTAATTTTGAATTACCTAGACTTTCTCCAGCTTCTAAAGCGGAATTAAACCTTTTCAAAACTTCTCCACTTGCCGCATCTATCTGCAAAACAGGCTTACTATTTGCTGTAGATATAGCATTTTTAGCTTTATTCGTATGCTTTTTGTTGAAAAAAGGATTTTTGCTTCCTTTTCTTTCTTTGGCACACTTACTCAGTATAGCTTTTTGCTTATCGGATAGATGTTTACCATACATAGGTGCTCTCTCTCCAGTTCTATTCTTGGCTAACTCACTAAGGTAAGCCCTCATGTCTTCTGAATGCTTTTTTCCTTTAAAAGGATTGCTATGACTTTTATAGTAATCTTTGAGGTGATTTATCATATTTTCTTTAGATTTTCCTTCTAATGTATGACCCCTAACACCTTCTCCGCCTAAAGTCATATTATACCCATTTCTGTAAGAATCATACTTCTTTATGAAATGCGATTCTTTTTCATTAAGAACGGGAATAGCATCCTCTTTAGAATCAAAATCATCCGAGAAAAGCACTTCGTACTTAAAATTATGTACTCCATATTTGCGTATAGCATTATCAAAGCGAGTTCCGCTGTAGCAACAGTTATTGAAAAAACATCTTCTTCTATGTTTCTCATCTGTTGTCTGACCTACATAGGACTTTCCCGATGGGGATTCGTACCTATAAATTATACCTTTTACCATACTGCAAAGTTACAAAAAATATTTCAAAGAACGCACAATCTTGGCTGCTGATTGTCCTGTTTTTCAAGGAGTTCCCAGCAATTAAGAGAGTTTATACTGAGCATTATTTTTGTTTACCCAGTGTCAAGCCAGCATTACCTGTTGCCTTAGAAGCATAATCATCATGCTTCTTCCCCTCTTCGTAGATTTTCTTCTCTACGACCTTTGCATCTGTCATTTCCATAATACAATCTTTTAAAATCCTTAATATTAACTAACACTATTGTAACGTTACGGATGCAAAGGTACAAAGAATAGGGGAGAGCAAATATAACTCTATCACACTTTCTTTTAGTGGTTGATTATCAATGATTTAAGCTGATAGTAGGTAGTATCATATATCGTTATGTATAATTTAAGGCAAAAAGTGCGTATATTTTTCGAGGAAATATGTGTGTTTTTTGTCTATTATATTGTACCAAATAAAAAAGAGAGGCAATTACTTACCTCTCTTGCTCTTAATGAAGTGCAGAATATCCCACTTCTTCCAATAACGAGTGTGCCCTCGCTTCTTGCACTCACCGTTCGGAATTTCGCCCCTCGCTACCATTCTATTCAATGTAGCATCAGAAACGTGAAGCTTCTCCTTGACCTCCTCGGTGCTCAACATAGGGTTAAGCATATCGGGGATAATGTCGCACAATCTATCCAGGTCATCATCGCTCATTCCGCAAGCAGTGACCTTCTCACCATTTCTCTGTTGCTCGTCAGCCTTAAAGCAAGCATCACTCAATGACTTCAAAGCCGTACCGAGCAGCTTATAACTTAATATCTTTCCCATATTGTCCCTATTTTTGTGAAAATTCCGTAGAAATTGCCTTTATGCGCAAATTTTACGTCCTAACTTGGTTCTACTAATAAACATATCAGCAAAGCCATATATATAGAACATCGCCGTTACCACCATGATAGTGAAGCAGGAATCTATCATATCTTGAGTTGTATACCAACTCCATTCAACGATGTGAGCAGCATTCACACCAAAGAAATAAAAGAAGGGTATTCTATATCTCCAACATAGGTAGAAGAATCGGCTTGCTAATATCAAAACCATCGGCAAGATGTACACCATAAAGTAGATAAATAAATAGCAGGGAAAATTCTCATTGTTTGTTATGAACATTTCCCTTGGATGCTGCGAGAAATCCCACATTCCGTATGCGTGTAAGCACATAATAATTATTGGAACGTATTTGCAGAACCATCTGAAGAACTTCAAGATTCTTCTGGAATATCGGTTACCATACTTCATGAGCATCCCCATCAGCTCCGTCACATCAATGTCTTTTATCCACCGTTGGACGTTACCATGCTTCATGAGCATCCTCATCATCTCCGTCGCATCAATGTCCTTTATCAACCGTTGGACTTCGGCTTCTTGTTCTTGTGTCATTGAAAAACCTCCTTTTGTCTATAGTTAATTGTTCATAATTCGTTGATTTAAATTAAATGATGGTGCAAAGATACACTTTTCTGCACAAATTCAACGAAAATGAGAATATTTTTGTGTTAAACTTTATAAAAAGTAACAATCTGAAAGTTCTATGTAGCTTAATTTTCGTATCTTTGCACATCAACCAAAACATTAAAATTATGAAGATAAATATACCATTTAAAGGCAGAAGTCAAATGACGATGAAGGAGAAAATAGCTAACCCTTTGTCAGTTAAGGAAGCATTAGAACTTGGCAAGGAAAGTATCATTCCTATAACTGATAGTTGGGGAAACGATATTAGCCATTCTAATTTTAACAAACTTCCATTTGCTGTTAGAATGCCGAAAGGTCTAGTAACGCAAGCAGAAGAGGAACGAAGAAAAGGTAGATATGGCTATCTTAGTGATTTAATATCATCTTTTCGTGGCTCTGATGCTCCATATTTTGCAGACATGTAGAGAAGTTCAATGCAAAGCATTTTCCTGACGGACGAGAAAAGAAAAAGGCGGCTACCATGTGGTAACCGCCATATTTGTTAGTTCCACACCATACGGATGTGCCAAGTATTGCCGTCGAAGATAATAAAGTTCCATTGCCCTCTTGTGCCGCAATAGAGTTCTCCTTGACACAGAATAGATGTAGGATATCCAACTTCTCCTCCAAAATTTATCCTACTGCTTGTGCCTGCAATAACGATGAACATCTGACCTGCCTTTATGCCTTCGTGAGGAAATCTTATCGTAATATCATTGGAGTTCTCGCATACGATAATACTATCGGTAGGGGTCAACATATAGTCATTTTTAACATTATTGCCATTATTGCCTTTATTGACGTTGCCACAGAAAGCACCGATAAACGCACCATCCTGTACTCGTATATCTCCACTACTAGCATCAACCGCATAGTTCTCCTTACCGCCATAAGCATTCACTCCAAGTGCTGTAGACTTTAAGCCTTTGCTTGCAGCGATGAAAGTAGCAGCGTTAGCAGATTGCCCAGTAACGGAATTTTCTGTTGAGAGAAAAACATCCAGGATGTTATAATACGACATCTCTGTCTGTCCGCCTACAGTCGTTGTACCACCGTTACCATTTAGACCTGCACTGAGATACCCACCCATCTTACTATTGCCAAAGCCTACATAGAATCCTCTATCTCTTACGTTAACCGTGTGCTCGGGAACATATTCTTTCTCCTCTATATTATAAACAAGACCTTTATAGTTGAAGGTCTGTCCTCCGAGCTGGTATGTATCATCATAGATTTCAAGACCTCCGATATTACCGCTTGTTGCAGTTACTTTTCCTTTAAATACGCCATTTCCGTTTTCGTCTGCGCTAAATACCTCCTCCTTGTTGTTATTATAGAGTTTGAATTTGTTGGCAGTCATAGTAATACTACCATCGGTGATATTGATTCCCGTCCTTTTCAATCCATCATTGATATTTCCTACGCTGATATTTATGTCTTTGTAGTTGACTTCGATTTCACCGATTCTTTTATTTACAACCTTGCCATTCTCATCATATTCTGTTTTAAAGTTCGTCAATGTTGCCGCATCTGCCTTCAGACTTATAGCTGATGCGGTCTGCGTGAACCTGTTATCCACATTGGTCTTGAACTCTCCGAACTCTCCGTACAAACGTTCTGTGTTCCATTTCAAATCTCCATAGGTCTGCGCAAAGGAAACATCCATGAAAACCGTCTTGGTATATGTGATGCCATTGTACGAGATTGCCAACTTGATGTTGCAACTGCTTACAGGATATTCTATCTTCTCGCTTCCCTCAATAGCTTGGGTAGGGGAGTATGTTATCATTGCAATGCCGTCAGCCTTGAAAATAAGATTATACGTCTTGCCCGATGTTGCGATTGATGCCTTCTTCGCATTGTAATTCTTAGTAGAGATAATCTTAACACTATATTCAGATGGGTCAATAATCGTATTTCCATGTCTTGCAACAATCGCAACAGAACCAGATGATGGATTGAAATTCGGACGATTGTAGTCAAATATCAATCTGTCTGTTGACAAATCAATATTCAGAGCATCCTCGCCATCATCACCCTTTGGACCTTGAATGCTACCAAAGTCATGCCATACCTTACCATCATGCACCCACAAAGTGCCGCCAATGTTATAAGCATCACCCTCTGCTGCCACGTCAGACATGAACGTTGTCGTGTTCTTGTAGTAGCATACGCAAGGGGTATTCTTTGCAGGTGTTGATTTATCATCTACATCTACAAGATACCTGCGGTTGACTGTAGCTATAGATGGAGTAGGTAACTCGCTAGCCTTAGAGTAATGAGCGTAGGCAGTACCCTTCGGAGTGAACTTCGTTCCATTAATTCCATCGTTAGGGAAGTAGCTAATGCATTTCTTGTTGAGAAAATTGATGTTAGCATCATTATAAGTCACCTTTACGCAACTCCAAAGATACTTGCCCTTAACTGCTTTATATGACGCATTCCAACCTGATTCAGGCGGATTGGTAGAGCTATCACTTAATGCGTACAATTCCTCAACCTGCGCAAAGTCATAGCACTCGCCAAGGCAGTATGCGCCTGTATAGATTGGCGTACTGCTACTTGTCAGTATTGTCTTTGTGCAAGTCCATACGTACTTGCCACTTTCAAGCGTAAGCTCGCTGAAGTTGGTAATCCAACCTGTAGTTGGTGCGGTCGTTTTACTTGCACCAATGGCAAACATAACGTCAGATGATTGAACGCTAACACCATCATCACCGAAATATCCTGCACAAGTAGGTGTAGAATATACCCAATTCGTATTTTCAGCGGAGCCGCTTGGAGCTTTGAATCGGTAACGGATGCAAGTCCACAGAAACTTGCCTTTTTCGGGCTTGAAGCTTGACTGAAACGTTACACCTGTCGGAATCTTATCTCCGCTGTCAGAAAGATAATACAACTCCTCAATATCCGTATAGTCTCTTGTGCTGCCGATGCAATACTTACCTGTAATTGTACTCTTGCCATTTGAATTAGAGTAGACAATCTTAGTACCACTCCAAAGGTAGCCGTCGACCAAATTCAACAACTCTACCTTAGTTTTCCAATTATCGCTATCAGCAGGTGGATTCGTGTTGCTCTTTGATTGAGCAAACACCACGTCGGCACTGGTGATGCCTACACCATCAGTGCCGTCCTTTGGTTTCCTACCGACTTTTATACTTGCAGATAAGTTGATATTCTTATCACCCATACCCTTTTCCTCCCCATTGATTAAATGTTAGACAAATAAGCTTCCATCACGTCGCCAGCAACACTCTTTGCTTTCTTGCGCCATTCCTGCATAGCCTTATACTCTTCCTCATGCGCCAACTCGTCCTCATCAAGCTTACCGCCATCCGCAAGGGTAGCGAGGTTCACAAGATGATTGTTGATGATAGCCTGCATCTTGTCAGAAGGATAAGCAGCAGACACAATCGCATCAATAACCTTATCACGCTCCAATGGCTGCTCTACACGCACAACATAAGCAGAGAATGCGGTACGCTTTAATTCCTCATTATCCGTGCCGTCAATAGGCAATTCTGCAACATCAACATCAAAGTTGATACGGATATTCTTACCCTCACGCTCCACTGTCTTAGGAGCATTATCGAAAATAGACTTTACCAATTCCATAATTCTTATATTAATGAGTTATACAATATTAAAAACCAATCTCTGGTGTCCAATCGGGGCGGACGATTCTGTAATCGGGATTGCCTACGCCTGTCATGTTCCAATTAATAAACTTCCATCCTTTCAGTGGTATGTGCTTATTCTCAACGAACCATTGCAGTTGTTTCTCTAGATAAGAGTTATTTGAGCGCATCTTGTATGTAACACCGCCACATTGCACTTGAATAAGGTTAGCCGTACCTTTCTTTCCGTATTGTGACTTAACTCCGAACTCCACATCTAACACCGTCATTGGCTGATTGAGAATCATACCGATATTGCCCTTGCGTCCTTGAAAGATACGTTTGCCGTCAGCATCACGTTCCTCAAAGGTAGGCATCTTGAAATCATCAAAACTTTCCATTCCTGTTATCTTTCTCCAAAGATTAAAACCATCACAATGCATCAACCAACCTTTATAGCTCATCGCTACTCGGTATTTCCTCATTGGGTCTTTAAGGTTGTGCATCTTCTTCTTGAATTTCTCCTTCATGCGTTTTCTTAGTTCCGTATGGTTGAAATAAAATCGGTAGCCGACATAATCAAGGAAATGCGTCTCATCAATTATCTGCATTCCGATATTGCTATGCAACTCCTGATGCATCACATCATGTGCGTATTGCTTGATGAAGTTCACGGCTTTCCAAACTTCCTTCTTATTCTTGCCAAGGATAACTATATCATCACAATATATCTCAACCTTGACATCGAACTGAGCACTTACGATTCTACATAAGATGCTCATAAAGAAATTGGTGAGTGTCTGAATAGGATATAGACCAATACCCAAACCTTGCGGCAGGGCGAAGATAACTTCATGCAGCAGTCTTCTTATTCCCTTATCAGTAAAGAACGCACACAGCGCATCATAGATAACGAACTGATCAACATTATGATAGAACTTGATGAAGTCAAGCTTAACAAAGAATATTCTGCCACACCACTTGTTTTCGTCTATCCAACGTTCCGTCCTTCGCTTTGCGTATATCATTCCACGACCCTTGACGCTTGCTCCGCTCTCTATATAGAGATACTTAACAAGAGGTAGCATGAGAACTTGCATCAATCCATGCTGCTCTACATGGTCTGGGTAATATGGAAGTATGAGTAATCGTCTTACCTTACCGCAAGGACATAGCTTTGAAACTTCACGACCTTTACTTATACGGAAAGTGCCATCATTGATACTTTTCTGTAATTTCAGCAGATTGCCGTTGTAATCTTTATCAAATTCAACAACTCCCTTCTTACCTTCCTTGCCCTTACGTGACCTTCTCACAGCAATATTGAGATTAGTCGTGTTGCTGACAAGATTCACCTTGACCTTCCTGTTCTTCTTTCTTAGCTTCGCCTTGCGTTTATACGCTAGCTCATGTGTGTCCGTCATTCTTTATGCTTCAACCAATCTTTCAAAAAAAACGCTTTCCATAGGCTTTCTACACTCTCGGCTCACTGGTTTTCGGCACATACGTACAACTGTATCACTTACTTGCGAGAGGGGACTCTGTTGCAGTCGGACATACCCAACCACTCATACCCAACGCCTTTAATCTTTGCTCTGTCGGGGCTTACATCATCATGAATGCCCTACATCGAGGCAGGTTCAACCGTGTGCTCTTCGTCCTATGACTAACTCGTAGCCTTACGACTTGGGAACAGCAAAATATATCGTCATTCTAAAATTATAAGTCTTGTGTAGATATTCAGACGAGCACCGATGTTCGTGTTCGAGTTCGAGAACCCGTTATTCGAGTTCGAGTACGAAACGCCACACTGAGAACCATTGTTAGCGTTACCACCAACCAGCAGCAGCTCCACGATTTATCACCTTTTCTTTGCCCACTCCGTGGTTGCAGAAACTTTACGCACGGAAGTGGGCTGACTTTTTATTTAGTGTAATCCACGAAATCCTACATTAGGAGATTTTCAACCTTGCGGTTTCAATCTTTCGTTTTTTAATTTATTACTATTTATTTTAATTATCACTTTTTGCGGGGCTTGTCGGCTTATGTAAACGTCAGCCGAGCTGCCTTTTTACATTGCCACAAGCTTCGAGCCGTCCACGAGAATTGGCGTGCCATAGAAAGCCAGACGAGCACCGAAGTACGCGAACGAGGACGAGAACCCGTCATACGAGAGCGAGCACGAAACGCCACACCGAGAACCATTGTCAGCGACACCACCAACCAGCAGCAGCCCGCCAGACTTGCTTACCCAACAACCATCGGCATAGTAAGTGTTATCACCGCCACCAACTGCCGTAGGAATCATATCCCAATGTGTGCCGAGCACCATCTTGGTTACATACTCTCCGTTAGCTGTAGCGAGACACACAACTTCCCTTCCGTTAGCTGTATTGCTTACCTGATTACCGCTATATATGACGGCTTTTCGTGTTTCGCCATCCATATAGAAACGTACTCCTGGACGGAACTCCCACAACTTTCCCCATAAGTCCTCAAATCCGAACAACTTCACTGGGTATTGATTGTCAAGTGTAGCATCATTATAGAGCACCTTGCCACTACCATTGCCGAGAGAAATGCACTTGCCCATCGGTACATCACGGCATGCTTCCCAATTAGAGTGTTGGAATCCCGAACCGATAGTAGTCTGAGAGTTGAGATTGCCATAATAAGCTTGATATGCCGCATTGATAAGGCAATGGAATCCGTAGTTGGCAAGACCCATGTTAGAGTGAAGCTTCTGTGCGCAAGACCAAAACGCACTCATCGTCTTGGAATGCGAAGGCGCAACGTTAGGTCTTGAATGACCGACACCGCTTGCATCAACATACATCTTGTATGCGCCAACCCATTGTGGAGAATCAAAGGTAAGACCGCCTGCTACAGGATTAAGACCGCCAAAGGTCATTTTCGTGCCCTCACCCTTAAAGTGGCATGGCGGAACACGCATCATAGTTTCGTACTTAGCGATATTGTCGATTGCCGTACCATCGGCAAAGGCATCCCATGATTCATTGAGTAATGCCGCATACACATTACCTGCTACGACCTTGAAGAGATAGCCCTTCATGTATGACGTATACATATAGGCAGCCCAATAGTTAGAAACATTGAACGCTACGTTGCTGTTCTGTTCGAGCGTATAAATAGCAGGTGGAGTAGTTATACTTGATGCCAATTCCTCTTTCAGATTTGCCAATTGGATTCTTCTCTCGCTTCCACCTGCCTCGACGATGAAGCTATTAGAAGAAAGCATTGAATCAATCTGAGGTACTTCTGATAATTTTGTCATAATTATTTTAATTTAAATTTAAATATTTTACATTTAACCGATAAGATAAGGATTTCCATCTTTATCCGTGAGATAACTTCCATCAGAGCCAACGGCATAGGTGAGCGGAGGTTTCTGCCCATAGTCAACGCAATCCTCCAATGTACAATTCTCTGTATCACCCAATCCTGTTTCCTCAACAAGATACTCGCAAGCATCACCCTCTTGCCATCTCTTTTCCGTTGTCACGTTACACTCGTTATGGGCGATTGTCTTCCATTTGATGGTAAGGATGTGCTGCGGATAAGATATGAGTGAGTTGTTGAAATGAACCAACACCCTGTTACATCTTACCTTCTGTCCGTAAGCTATACCGCCAACATTTGCAAAATCAAACTCAAATGGCGGATATGCTCTGTTGACATGGAACTGAAATTGCGATACTGCCTTCTTATCTACGATAACCTTGATGATATAATCGTTCTTTTCAATCTGTCTCAAATCAAGAACCATAGACGTGAGCGACATACTCATCAGTTCATTAGGAGCAGTCTTCGTTGATACTGCTATCTTCGTCTGCTTTCCGTTGACATCAACACGATAGACCTCCAATGAATAACCTGTAGTCACTTTAGTCTTCGCCCTGTATACATCAATAGGTATTGTGCGGAGATATTCATTACCATCGAAGCATTTCTTACGTTCCGCATCGGATGCCGTCTTCAATCTGTTTGCAACCATATATTCATACAGACTGAGCTTGTCAAGGACAGGGTTGTATGTGATATTGGATTCAATACCGATGCCGATACCCCATGAATCAGCGGCATTGCTAGCCGTAGTCAATGTGACTGGTTCTGTGATTACGTGAAGCAGAGCATTCTTTCTGTAGTCCAAGAGGTCTGCTTCAAAGTAGACCTGACATCTGTCATTAGCACCGATATTCTTCTTTACGTACAGAGTGCCACGCATTGTCGTTCCGCTAGTATCTATCTCATACAAGCCCCTCCAAGATTCAACTTCAGTAATCTTCTTCCACGTATTGTTAACGCTTACCCACCAGACCATGTTGGTAAGGAATGCGTTGCTTCTGCTTGAATCCCAAGATTTATCACTTGCGCTAGCATTGATTTGTGGCTGAATCTTACTTGCTATCTTGGTTCGGTCGGGGTAGAAGTTGACACCATCCGTTGTTTGCATGAGTGGTGAGCCGCTATCTAAGCAGACAAGAGATTCACTCTTCGTGAGCGGTGCATAATGTCTTCTGAATTTATGTTTAACTTCAACCATATTTTTCACAAGTTTATGTTATAAAACAGTACCAAGCAAATCACAATTTACTGATACGCCCTGATCTTCGTTCAAATCATCGTTTGATACTACAAAGCTAATTGCATTGAACTCATCATTGTTGTTAAAAGTCTTCTTAGCTGTGCGAACGACCGTCAAATCAGAATCTTTGAGGATAGAGAATGTAATCGTTCCACTTCCGAGAGTCGCAGCCGTACCTTTTTTCGAGTTGAGCACCTTTGCCTTTATTGTAGAACTTATTGACGCATTTACAGAAGCATTATCCTGTGAAAGCTTTAGCTGATAAAGGTCTGCCGAATCATCAATGCTGATACCCGAACGATATACCATCGTTCCATCAACGATGAACTCGGCGATGAATAACTGATGGCTGTCAACGTAGAGTTTATCGCTATCACCTGTCTTGTCACGATGAACCGTGATAGTTCCACCACTTGCGGCATTGTCAATAGTCGTAATCGGTGTTGTTTCTGTTCCACGATAGAGCTTGACGGAGTACTTAGAAACATCACCGCTCGCATTCTTAAGCCAGAATTTGAGGATAGATGTAGTAATCTCCTTTCCATCATCACCGACCACACCGAGCATTGTTGAGCTTGCTTCAATACCGCCGAAGTATGCACTAGCACCAAGCATTGTTACGAGAATGCTCTGACTCTTCTCCATTTCGTATGATGAAGCACCGACACTAGCCATACCTGTATACTTTACGACATCTGCATCTTGGTTATCCTTAGAAGCAAGGTCTCCGATTATGGCGAGTGTTCCTGTTTCTGTATTCATCTTGAACTTACCAGCGAAGTTAGAAGACTTTACCCATCCTGTGCCGTTATTAAAAGTTATTTCAACATTATTGTAGCTCCATTTATGACTGAGCAGGGAAACGGCTTGTTTTCGTGCAGATGTAACATGAGGAGTAATTTCTGGGTGGTCTCCGCTTTCTGTCCAATGCGGTGTCGGCTGAAAATCATTAGGATTCAATCCCTGATGCAGAGGAACACCATTCGTAGAAAAATAAATGGAGAGAGTATCACCATCAATGATGCGTCTTACTGGGATGGAAGCCGAGAGAGAAATATTATCCATTCAATACCTCCTTTCCGTTCTTACCGCACTTGAATGCAGCATCCCACATATCCACTTGCTCGCTTGTTGCTAGGATGGCGTTTGTATTTGCCACCTTCTCTTCAAGCGTATCACCAACGGCAGACGAGAACCTAAGTTCCTTATCTGTAATGACAACATCATTATCATGCGTCATTCTGTGAGTAGAGTCAATGCCTATCTCACGGCATTTCTCTATGTTGATAATTGCGTACATCATAATCAATTATATTTTTAAGTTTCATAATCTATTTACAAGTCCAATATAGCCTTATGCACATCACCCGTATTGGTTGTTGCGGTGAACGTGAAAGAAGCCACATCACCACGACCCAAATCATCTTCCGAGTTATCATTAGCCCATGTTATACCTAGCGAGCCTTTGAAGTTCTTGACCTTATCTTTGAGTGCCCAAGCAATATCATCTGCGGCATCATCGGTCTTTCGGGATACTGCCCATGACTTAACAGCAGTAGTAACGTCCTTATCGCCTAGCATCAGCCTACATACTACGGTATGAGTTTCACCTCTACATATACCTGCCGAAAGGTCATGGTAAAGTTGTAACTTGATTTTGAGTATTGCGGTCGTTGCCTTCCAGTAAGGCGAGTCCTCGCTAGGTTCAGCAGTTGTAGTCTGTCCATCAGATACCAGACAAAGCCAACGTGTGCCAAGCCATGTAACCTCATCGTAGTAGTCGTATTCCGTACCTTCCTTCCAATCGCCACGATAGATAGGTGTCCATATCTTTTCTCCGTCAACGGTTGTCATGTGGTAGTACTTCGAAACGATGTTGATTCCGTTGATGCTTACGTCAAAGATGGATTTGCCTTTGAGAGAGTAGGAGTTTATACCTCGGTACATTGTGAACTTCGGTGAGGAATCTCCTTCTGTCTCCATCAGGAGAAGGTGTTGTCGGCTCGTATCTCTTTTGTTACCCATGAGGACGATGGTATCACCAGCAGCAGGAATATCCGAGTTCTCCATGCTGTTGTCTTTGGCTATCTGAATCCAAGCGAATTTCTTGCCGTCATAGAGTTCGTGACCTTCTGTATCGGTGATTACCTCATTCTCTATAGATACCTTTGTGACGAGTCTCCAGTAATCTTTATTGCTGACGTTCTGATAGACACCCGATGCAATATTGAATGTCTTGCAGCGCACTTGGTCGTCCACCTTGAATGAGTTGATAGTTGCGGTCGTTCCATCATCAGCTAGGAGATAGCATTTCCAGCCAATCAGCTCATTCGTTATCTCGCTATATACCTCCTTGATGTAGCTTATCTTGCCAGCAGCAGGGGAGAGGACGATGTTACCTCCAACGTAGCTGAGTTCACGTATCAAGAGGGTGTTGAAAATTGCCTTACCCCATACTATCAAATCCGTAAGCAACATTTGAAACTTACCATCGCTTCGTTGCTTAATAGCAAAACCGCTCTGCTCTGCTTCGTTAAAGTCGAGTGACTTCAAGAGATTCAGTAGGACACTAGAGAGGATAGCATTGCCGTTGCCGTCTATGCTATAGTTGTTTCCGTTGCCAAGGAACAATCCTTGCACGAACTTCTGAACCTTCTCCCAGGTAACTGTACCTTTTGCTATGTCATCGTTTATCTTTGAGATGAAGTGCTTACTTCCCTCTGTCGCAACCTGATTCTTGACCTGTGTAGTTGTCAAGCCTGCACCAGTTCCTCCGTTTCCATTTTGGAGCGAGGAAATCTGTTGCTGGATCTTCTGGATAGTTCCAACCTCCTTATCCTCGCGAAGAGTTATGTCATAGGTCGGAATCTTGCCATCGTCTTCCTTGATGGTAAGCTGATCGATGGAAATGGTTCCCCCGATTCTAAGGTCAGTATCTTCAAACTCCATCAGATCGCCAGCTTTGAGCGTATCATGAAGGCTCTTAATTACTCCTGTATCGTCTGCCTGCGCTTGGTCATGCTGCCTTGCCATGAAAATTTCATCAACCTTAGGCTGATAGACGTACCTTGTATAGTCATTCTTGTCAATGAGCGCTATGGCATACTTAAGGAGCTTCAGAGACGCAGCATTGACATACGAATCAGGAAGGGTGATGCCGGTAAGGACGAAATGATCGCCTTTCTTGATAGGGTAATCCTTGTATGGGAACCACAGCTCAAGAGCATCATCCTTGCTCCTCTCAATAGTAAGTCTCCATCTACCATCAACCTTGGTTGAGGATGCCACTTTGAATGTTCGTCCGCCGCACATACCATCCTTCATAGAGATAGAGAAGTCATCATCCTTAAGGTCGTTGATATCGAAGTCGATAGCCTTATTGAGGTATATATCAACATTCTTTACTGTTTCGTTGTCGCCAAACCTTCCGTCGTCATCAGGAGCAACACCCTCATCAATCTCATCCACACGCACGCCACCGATTTCCATTTCCTCGATAGTAGGGTAGATTTCAATAACTCCATTCGTCTTATCATCAGTATCAAAGAACTGCGATGCCGAACGGAGTCCAATCTCCTCTATATTGAGAGAATCGATGTATGGTCTATATGGATCAGTAGAGAATTTATGCAGTTTCCCGGTTGGATTCACATACTTCTTTTCCTGTTCAGTAAGCGAGTCGTAGAAATCACTCAGAGATACGTGAGGAAATCCTGGCAGCATAAGCCTGTTGATGGACATATTATTCGGAAGATTCTTTGCGTACTCCTTCATGGACGAAGGAACGACCTTCTTATTGAGACCGGACATAATGTACATCTTGGTGTTCCCTGCCTTAACCTGCGAAATGAATGTATCAAGCTTCTCCTTTGATTCCTCATCTCCGGTGTCAGTCTGTGTTCCCTTTAACTCGGAGTAGAACCTGCATTTGCCAGAGCTGCCAGACTGTGTTACATAACCGGTAATTGTAGTCTGAAAATCGAACGTTACCTGAAGGACCCATCCGAAAGACTGTTCCTGAGACTCTCCGGAAACGACGTACTTTCTCTTATTCTTGAAATATGTCTCTATATAATCGAGGTCCAGTTCAAGTTCAACATTCGTGCTAGCTGTAACCACTTTCGTGATATTCGCCACGTACTTGACACCGAGGTCCGCATAGTAATGAGAAGGAAGATTCTTCTCCGAACCATAAGCTCTCAGTCTCGTAATGACACTCTGATCAGAATCTGCGTTCTGCACAATCTCGTAGAGCCCCTTGCCGAGACCATAGGAGAAGATGTGTCCGGCTTCTATTCCGGTAGTACCGGAATAGATGTTTCTTCCTCTGACTATGAAGTTTACGTTCCACTTCTCATTCACGAGCGCAAGAGCCTCCCAGCATGTCTTCGAGTCAATAGTGATGGACATTGATTCGATGACGTTATCGCTTGTCCCTTCGCCGTACATTGACAACCATTCGCTCACAAGGCATCCACGCTGCACGGAACGCTCCTTGTTTCGTGAGTAAATCTTCCAGAGACCTGCACCAATCTGCTCGTCGAGGTTTGCCTGGATCCTGTCGAGCAAATCGTCCAGAGTCTGTACGAAGAATGGAAATTTCGGTAGGGCAGTGTAGTGGAGTTCGTTGTCGTTCAATACCACATCAAGGAACTCAGCCCTAGCAAGCTCATCCTGCAAGGCATTGAACTTTACGCTGTCATACACGAAGCCCTCACCGTAGGTGTTAGGTCTTGCCTGCTTGTCCTTGCCCGGCTCGTAGTTGAGTTCGAACCGCTCGTTACGATAGATGATATAGTCGCCTATCTGAAAGTTGATAGGCACTTCATGCTTGAAGTTGATAGTCAAAAAGCACTCACCCATCCAGGAATCGGAGTATTCCAATCCGTGAACGGTTATCTGCTCTCCGTTAACGTCTGTCAGCTTCGAGCCGTCCTTATGATAAATATTCCAAGTACTCATGTGTCTGTGTTATCCTAAATTTGAAATCCTGCCATGCGCATCCATAATTGGCTTGATGTCAGTAACAGGGTCGTTAATCTTGAAAGTAATAGAGAGGACTAGCAAGTCCTCACTGCCCGGATATCTGTACAGGTCCGGATCAATGCTCTTCAGTCTCACATGCTGCCTTCCAATCTTATTAAAGTCGCAGTACATTTTCATCATGCCAGACTTGCGGAGATAGTCAATGAAAGCCTTACACTTCTCGTTTGCGCCGAAGGCATCACCCTTAAACAGGAACTTGACCTTGTTCTCGTATGCCGCCATATAGAGACCATCCTTGCCAATGTACTCATCGTCGCCATGCTCGTCGTGCCATTCCCTTTTCACGGGTTCCTTGACAGAATCGCAAGGCTTGAACGGACTCTCGCTAACGTACATACCGAAGTCGGCGATGGAGTCCTTCACCTCATTCCCATCGCCTTCCTTCTGCATGTATATCCTGAAATGTTCTTTCATACCTTAAATCAACTTTTTATAATTGCAAATATACAAAATAATGCATAAACATGCAAGAATATACGCATAAATATGCGTTAATTGAACTTAAAATCGTGTCTATCCCTGATATTGACTGGTCCGGTAGCTTTCACGACAGTTCCTCCGTATTGGTAGACGAAGCACTTTGCGGTATCTTCGCATTCAACATGAAGCTCCGCACCATCTAACAGATTGACAAACACCCTAGAGAATCCCTTAACCTTCAGGTAAAGTGAAGAGTTGTGTCTTACGTATATCTCTCCACTGTCCATCCAGTCATAGCTGATATTTGCTACACACTCTCCATTGAGGATGACAATCTTTGGGTTTTTCAGGTCAACGTTCTCGTCAACATACACACCATGATCGTGAATGACATCCCCAAAGTACTTCTTCATATTCTTGGTCGAAGGCCAGTTTCTTCCGATACAGAAGTCGATACCCTTAACAAACTTCTCGACCATCTCATGCTTAGATGAGTTGTCGTGCCACTCGGCGGTCCACTGAGCACAAAGACCCAGTGAAACCGCCTCGTTCTTCATTCTGTCTGATAAATTTCTTTTTTCAAACATAATTATTTCATCTTTAAAGATTTCGTACCATTGATAACTCTGTTGAAGTTATCGTTATACTCAATGAAAATTTTCTCGATTCTCTCTGCCGCATCTGCATTACGCAAGGTATTCCGAGCAATAAGGTTAAGCTGCGTGAGCTGAGATTTTGCAATTTCACTCATCTCAGGAATGAATTTACCCTGCATCTCCCTAATCACAGAAACATCAAGCCGGACCGCATTGAGATAGGATGCAAGAAGGTCAGCTGTCTCCTCGGTAATTCCCTTAATCGAGTTGGTTGTAGATGAACTTCCATTCTCCCTTAAATCAAGCCCCTTATTCTTCAGAGCATCGAAGATGCCTGTTAACTGAGGAACTACATTTTCACCAACTTGGTAGAGCTTGTCTGCAAAATCGTTCATATCGGTCTCGTCGAGTTTACCCTTTTCATCAAGGATACCTGTAAGCCATTCAAGAGGTTTTTCAAGTGCCTTCTCCATGATTTTCTGGGATACGATATTCTTCGTAACGTCGCGAACCATATCCTTAACCTTCTCCCTGTAGGCATCAACCGCATCCTCACCTTTAGCCCACGCACTTACAATGGTGTCTGTGAGTGTACTTGCCCAGCTCTTCATATCTATAGAGTAAACGTCTTTCAGAAAGTCCTGTGCGAACGTCTTGATCTGCAACTCCATCTCCTTGATTTGCTGGTCGTAGTCGGCGAGCTTATCCTTGTCCGTCTTTTTCTTGTCCTCCTCAGCCTGCCTCTGTTTCCTCAACTCGTCTTCCTGAGCGTGGAGTAGGGCGAGCTGATCTGCGTATGCGGAAGGATTCGTCTCTGTCTTCATCACAGCATCATAGGTCTCCTTGCTGTAGTGACTGAAGTTGTGACCTCCAAAGAAAGTCTTACCCATATTAGTCTTAGAGAAAACATCCCAAGCCTTATAGTCATTCTTGACATCGTTGAGCTTTTTAGTTGTATCAGAAGACCTATTGTAAGAATAGATTCCACCGAGTGTCTTTTCAATGACAGAGTTGATGTTAGAAGACAGATTCTTTAACTCATTCAGCTGTCTTTCCGCAAGCTTTATCTGCCTGTCGAGCTTAGCGTCGTGACCGGCAGAAAACGCCTTTATCCAACCGGTGAAAGACCCAACAACACCCGATACGACTCCACCAACATTTCCACTCTTCAGACTCTCCCACGCTTTTGTTGCGGATGCAGATGAAGATGAGAAGCCTTCAAAAAAACTATTCGCGTCTGTCCACCCATCCGATTCGGTATCTATACCAAGAGCAGATGCTGTACTCTTGATATCCTGGAAAGTATCGTTCGCTCCCTGCACAATGTCGTTTATACCATGAATTATGGTGTCTATCATACTTATGGTACTACTCATTTTACTTGCACCTTTAAGGAGCTTTTCGCCACCTTCCATCATTTTTTCTCCAGCAGCTTTTGAACTTGCAGCAGCAGCCATTCCTTCTAGGTCGCCATTCATCTTGGCTTTGTTTAAATCCTCTTTAGCCTTATTGTACTGACTGCTTCCTAGAGTTATCATATCATTGGCTCTTTCTTTCTTGGCATTGACAATACCTTCGAGTCCTCCATTCAAGAACGACGGGCGCAATTTCTCAAGCTTCGATAACTGCTCATCAAGCTGCTTGATTTCCTTGGCGTACTCTTTCGCATCAATGGCTCCGTTTTGCAGTGCCTCATTGATGTTCTGCCTGATCCTTGCACCGATAGCCTGAGCCTTATCCATACCGAGAGACACGATGGCTCCGTAGAAGTTGAGATAATCGGAAGAGTTCTTGAACTTGTCAAGCTTAACCTGACCAATCTCCTTGTCTCTCTGTATCTCGTACCTTGCTTTAATACCAGGATCGTTCGTCTTGCTGATAAGTTCGTTGTATCTCTCCCTTATCTTCAAGATTTTATCATCGTAGTCTTCCGTCTTCTCGATGATGTCGGCAGCATCCTGCAAAATCTTGATATAGTTGTTTCGGAGGAGGTCGACTATCTTCTTCCACGCCTCATATTCACCGGGACCTTTAAGGGTTTCCTTTGCAACTCCATCTGTCATAGACATTGCATTCTCCCTCCGAAAGTCCTTTCCGAACTTGTTGTTGTACTCAACTATTAGTTCCTTTGCCTTATCGTCGATATAGCCAGGGTTATCAAAAGCGGCGCTGGAGAAATTCTTATCACCGGTCTTGCTGAACAACTCTTTATACAAGTCCCATTGACTCGACAATCTGTTCAATAATTCCGTGAAGTCAGCCGCCTTTCTCTCGTACTCCTTCTTGTCCTTCTCGTCGAAGAGCCACTCTGCAACCTCACGATAGATGGAAGTCTGAAACTTCTTTCTCTCGGTGGTGTTTATGCTGAATCCTTCAAGGAGAGAATGGACTGCCTTCTGATAGTCGTCAAGATTAAGACCGGTAACCTCAGGGAAGAGATTGTAAGTCTTCTTCTTAGCCTCTTCGTCCGGCATGATGCTCTTGTATTTCTGATACATCTGCCTTGCAGACTTTAGGCTGCTGAGACGTTCTTGCAAACGCTTAAGTTCTGCGTCCTCTTGGCGACCAGAACGACCATTCTTGCCTTTTGGGACTTTATTGGACTTTTTGTCCTGTGGGTAGAATTTGTAACCGAGACCTTCCCATGCCGCCTGATTCAAGCTATTGTAGCTTTCCCAAGCCTCATCGCGAAGTGCCTTAGATATCTTACCGCGCTTGAACTTGTTCTCGCGGTTCTTATACTCGTTATACCTATTCTGCAACTCTGTTTGCAGATTATTATCCGTATTATAGTCGGAAGTTTCGTCGAGATAAGAGTCAAGCATAGTTGCCTGTGCCTCTACCTTTGCTCTACTCTTTCCTTTCTTGGATAAATTTCGGCGAACTCGCTGCTGCATAGGTGTCTTTGGCTTTTCCGTCTTGCCACCACCAGCTTTCTTTGGCTGCTTTGCTCCGGCCTCCTGGTAGAAGATAGACTTCAAGTACTCCCGAATCTGAGGGACATTCACCTTGCACGCATCGAGCATTCTTTCTATCATGCTCGCAAAGCGTGAAGAATTTCTGTTGCACCACTTCGAGAAATCTGCGCCGAATAGATTAAATGACTTCTTAAGGAAGCTAATTATTCTAGGAATATTTTTCTTGGCGATATCATTTATCTGATCACTAACCTTGTTGGCCCTTATTCCTATTTTATAAATGCTATTTGCAATATCATTGCTTCCGTTACTTGACTTCAAAACGAAAGAATCCCAGTTTGCGCCTCCTCTTTCTGCAAGAATACGAATCTTCTCATCGAGAGACATGGCTCTTTCCTCTGGCTTGAGGAACTGATTAGCAACGCTATCCATTCTCGACTTTGTATCTTCGTCAAGTCCAGACAAAAGCGTCTGGTACTTGATAACCGCCTCGTTGAGGTCTTCGACAGCATCCTCCATCGTGTCTGCAAAAGGATTACCGGAACCCCAACCACCTGAAGCTCCAAGTGCTCCAGCAACAACATCCGAGTCGTTTGCTTCCTGCTGTGAGTTATCACGAGCGGTAACTATTCCCTTATTGAGAATATCATACTGCTCGTTAAGATTCTTCGCCCTTGCAATTTGATCTTCTATAGTTTGGGTATAATCTCCGCTATTTTGAAGTAGTTCCTTCATCGAGTTTACACGCTCCTGCAAGTCAGCACTGTTTGTAGGCTTCTCGTTCGCGAGTTCATCTTCGTAACCCTTCTTCTTGTTATATGCCGAATCCCTGAATCCCTTCGCATTCTCGGAAATTCTATCCATATCACTGCTATAGCTGGAGAATATCTGAACAGCTGCCCCGATAGCAAGTCCCCACCATCCGCCAAGCATAGTAAAGAGAGACTTAATTCCTCCACCTATCTTAGAGATACCCATATTCATTACGGCGGCAAATCGTGTTCCTCCGAGTATAATCTGCTCCTGTCTTGCTGTAATCTGTCCCATCACAGCAAGCTGCCTGATAAGTTCTTTTGTAACAAGGCCTTCCTTGACAGCTTTCTGCATCTGAAGTACAGACATCTTGCCTTCAAGCGCAAGACGAGACATAGCATTCGCCCTTGAAGCGGTATCAGACAGCAAGTATGCCCTTGCCTGTACATTCTGCAACGCCTTCTGTTGAGTAATCTTACCTTCTGTGACAAGTTGCTGCTGTTCGATAGCGTAAGTCCTCAGCTGAGCGTTCATCTGCTGAGTGTAGTTCTTGTTTATTGAGCCTAACCCGAGCTTACCGGAAGCCATCAGTCCGAGTTTCCTTGCAGCAAATATAGCTCCGAAAGAAAGCATAGCAGGGGACAGTTTATCAAGAGCTAATACTAAGTCTGTTACTCGGTTGATAATAAACGAGAACGTACCGCCTATGACATTCTTTCCTTCTGCAAATTTACCGAGCATAATATCCCACGCGTCGATAAGCTTATTCCAGCGACCAAGCAGTGTTTCGGACAACACGAGCTGCATATTGTAGAACTGGCCACCCTCATCAGTCATTTTCCACAGTACCTTCTGAACATCCTCGAAGCTTACCTGCCTTCCAGATATCATCTTCTTGACGTCTGCTTGGGTGTAATTCTTGCGCCCGTTCTTGCCTTCAGAATTATATAATTCCGTTATCTTCTGCAAGAGAGGAAGTCCTGCGTAAGCAAACTGGCGCAACTCCTTGCCATCGAGCCAAGAGCGAGCCTTAACCTGGCCAAATGCAAGACCCAATCGACCGAAGTCTACGCCAAGACCAGATGCTATATCCGCAAGTCGCTTTGTGGTATCATACAAGTCATTCGCCTCAACTCCGAATGCAGCCAACTGCTTGACATCTCGGTTGAGCTCTCCAAACTTGAATGGAGACTGCAACGCAAGCTGCTGTGTCTGAGCGAACAGCTCGTCAGCCTTCTGTACATCACCAAGGATGGAGCGTAACGCAACATGCTGCTGAACAATCTCACCACCAGTCTGAACGATTGAATTAAAGAACTGCTGCGCACCAAAGACAATACCTCCCTGCAAGAAGAGAGATTTGATGTCTCCGACTATGGATTGCATCTTCTTCGCTTCAGCGTTTGCTCCAGCGAATGCTGCTGCGAGATCGTTTCGTACCTTTGCGGCAGATAGAGCTATTTCCTGCTGATGTTTTCTCTCCAGATCTACAGCCTTTTGTTTTTGGCTAATAGCGGATTCCATACTCCTAATAAGAGGAGAATAGTCGCTTGTTCCTCGTCCCATTGAGAATAAATCTCTTATAGAATACCCACTAAGATTAGCCATAGCTCCTCGAAGAGTATTAAGCTCGCTTGTTATTTGCGAAAAAGCAGCCCTAATACGAGCCAAATCTTCTGTAGATAATGTATTCTTGCCGCTACCAAACAACCCTTGCAGTTGTATTCTTTGTGCTTCGAGTTCCTTAACTCTATCACGTACAAGGGATTCTGCCTGTTTCCTAGATACTGAAATTGCTTCTCTTCTAGCCTGGTTAGTTTGCTCCGTCGCTTCTCTTAGCCTATTTTCGGCAGCAATCATTTCTTCATTACGGCGTACGATAGCATTTCGCAACTCAGCGAGTTCTCTTTCCCTGACAGCTAACTCCTGTGCAGCCTGCGCTTCATTTTTCATCGCAACAAAGTTACCGTGCTCGGTTGACTGTCTGTCTCGCTCCAAAATCGCGGATTTCAGTTGCTGCATTTCCCTGTAACGCTCATTAAGTTCTTGCGCCTGTTTCGATTCGTTAACAAGCGTCACGAAAGCCCCTTGAGCTTCCATTTCCTTGTCGCGTCTTAAGATATCTTCTTTTAACTTGGCAAGTTCATTGTATCTATTTGTTAAATCAAGTGCAGCCTGCGCTTCATTTTTCATCGCAACAAAGTTACCGTGCTCGGATTGTTCCTTGTCTCTACGAAGAATGTCTGCTTTTAGTTCCGATAACTCCTTCAGTCTTTTGCTGAGATTTGCAGTTTCCTGAGCCTGAATGCCCATTTGGGCCGCTATATTTTTAAAATCCTCAGCGATTTCTTTGCTATTCTCTCTATTAAAGTTCTTAAATAACTTCTCAGCAGACTTTCTTCCGGACTCAGTTTTTAGATCCAACTCCGAAAGTGCTTCTGAAATTTCTTTCAGTTTTGACCTAACATTGCTGTCTTTAATGTTTAAGTCAAACCACAAGTCACCTAAATTTCCACCTGCCATATCCTGAATATTTTAAAATTAGAGTTTATTGTTTAAGTAATCAGCAAGACTTATCTTCTTGCCGATGAGGCTTCCCTCATTCTTCTTTTTCTCCATCCACCTGTCGTAGAGGTCATCCATCTCCTTCTTGGTATGCTTCTTTGGACCACCTTCCTTCTTGGTCTTAGGATAGACGACAAGAGGCTGGTCTGCAACCATGAGGTCAATCTGCGCCGATGAATAGCCCCACCAGTAGTCGTAGGCCGCGATGAAGTACTTACGCTGAAAGAGGAAACCGAACTTCTCCGCTAGTGAGAAGGCTGCTCCCCAGCTGGTTCTGCTTGGATAGCTTTTGCTTCGCTCCTCGTCATCGTCATCATCACGTCCGTCATCCCGGTCGCTAATATGGTAGCCAGTGAGAATGCGTTCGATGGAATTTTTTTTTTAGAAACATCGAGGACCCTCAGAACCTCGGCCACGTCCACATCCTTGATGTAGTAGAGCCAACGCCAGTAGATCCAATACAGGAATCGAATATTCCAAATGTTGTTGAGGAGGATGCAGACGCAAATCTTGACGTTGCGCTTCCATTCGTTCTTCTCCTTAGCCCTGATATGAGAACACCTGCTCATGGTTCCCTTGCGAAGCCAGCCGAGCTTGTGCTTCTTTCCACGGAACACGAACTCGGTAGGCTCGTCGTGCAGTACGCTGTCGAGCAACTCCTGTAAGTCCACCGAAGGCTGCTCAATTTTCTTTTCTTCTGCCATGATTGTATGCTGTTAAATGAAGAAGGGCGGCACGGCTGTTGATTAGCCTGCCGCCCAACGGTTTGTTATCCTGAATCTAATTACCTAAAGAAGCCTTACACGTCGCCAGTTGTTGTGCCCTTAGTAAGCCAAGCGATACTGCGCTTACCTGCACCCTCGATAGAACCAGAGAACTTGAATGCAACCGGCTCTGTACCTGAGTTGTCCCACTGCAAGGTAGCGTAGAGAGCGATATTGGTGATAACCATGAGGTTTTCCTTCTCGTCGTCAACGATGACGATAGTACCCTTGATCTTGAACTTCTTAGGTTCAACAGCAATACCTGTAAAGCCGGTAGTAGCGTCGAGGGTAGCGTCACCTGTACCCTTCAGAGTAACCTTGGTCAGCTCTGTGGTAGCATCCTCGCCGAACATAATTGTCAGTAAGTCCTTTGCCTTTGAAGGAACAACGAACTCTACATTGAAGTCTCCGAGCTCTGCGGTAGTTGCCCAGTCACCAGCAAGACCGATAACCTTGTAGTGGTTGATGGTTGGGTCATCCATAGTCGCCTTCAGCGAGTCAACGGTAACCGGAAGCTCGACCTCTGGGGTGATGTCAACTGTAGCCTTGCTCAAATCGGTAATAGCCTTTGAGTAGAGCAGAGTCTTAGGACCATTGAAAATGTCCTTCATCTTGTCAATAGTTGTCATAGCCATAATCTAAAATATTTTAAATTGTTATACCTGAATACTTATCTAGTACGTAACCTTCCCTGTATGATCGTCACGGAAAAACCTGCGCCGTCGTCAGCCTGGATAGCAACGTTCGGCCTGGTAACGATGATGTTGTCTGTGGAAATCGGGAATCTTTCGAGGACTGCCTTGACCTTCCCACTCATTTCTGAAGGACTGAAACCATTCGGATTCGCCGAGGAAGCCTTATCTCTTACATACACCTCTATCTGGATAGTGGTAGTATAGTCGTTGTAGGAGCCATCGTAGTTCATCTCGTTGTTCCTGATTGTGTACGGAGCACTTACGACGATGTAGCTACCTATTTTGGTATCTACAGCCTTAGGACGATTCCTGGGGTACACCTTGTCGCATATACCCTTTACGGCGTTCCCTAAGTCGAAATATATCTGCTTGATATCTACCATAGCTTACAGTTTGTTAAAAGTTGAACTATTGGCGTACACTACACAGGCATCGAACATATCTGGAAGAGACTCGTATGTGTTGTAAACTGTCTCGAAAATGCGGTTTTCCTTATCGAATACTGCATATTCAACAGGACATATCGCAACGAGTGCCCAGTCTTTCCCGGTAGATTTCACCTTTCCGATACGTCCGTATAGAAGGTTAGGACCCCACTGATGGCCACCACCTACAGAACCGGTGTAGCCTTTGTTTTCACCTCCGTCGTAGTAATATGGGAGGTTATACTTTTCTCCCTCAGCCAGGGTAACTCTCGTTGGAGCCTTTTCACCCTTTGAGGCGCGCACCATGTAAATGAGCTTGCCTTTGTAATACACTGCTGCATAGAACGAAGTATATGCGTTACCGGTGATATTGTAGAACGTCCTGTTCTCTTTGAAATAGTTGACGGTTCTGTGAGCAAGCTCCTGCATAATCGCAAGCATCTTGTCATACGCCAGCTTTTCAACCCTTGGCTTAATCTGATGCTCGAACTGCGCTCCGAGAGACAGACGCTTTCCGCTAAAGTATTTCGCCATAATCTAAACCCTTGTTAAGTTCCAATACACGACGGTTCTGTTGTTATCCGGCTCGCAGTCCTTGACCATACCTACTTCGGTATTGTTGCCGACAGTGGAGTAGATGGTGTCGCCGTCAAGAGGACATCTGTCAGCATCCCATTCGTCATATCTGACCGGAATCGATGCCTTCCTCTTGTTCTGGTCAACGTTCTTGTCTCCCTCTGTTGTGGTATCGGTGTAGCTGCGGCCTTCGCCATAGTAGAGAATGATTTCCTTGTCCTCACCGACAGGAGCATCATCATCGGCAAACGGGTCATCAGGGTCGGCTTTTCCGACGACCTTTCTCACGATCTTGATGATGTGAGGGTATCTTGGGTTTCTGATGTTTTCCTTTTCCATACGCCTTATTTGATGATGTGAGGGAGAGGTTCTCCCCAAGGAGAATAATTCGCCCTCTTTACTCCGTGGGAGGTCACCCGGAAGGTGGACTTCTTCTTGAGCATCGAATCAGGCTCCAGCTCCGCATAGATAGCGTTGGCCTCTGCCTTCATCTCGCTCCTGTCGTTATCCGACATGTCATAGCCACCTCCCGAATGAGTCCATCCGTTATCGGAGTCGGAGGTGTTGTTCACCTTGCTCGGACCAAGAACAAACCATTTCAGCATGTCGGCATAGGCAAGTCTTACCTTGTTCTTGTCGCAGGCTTCGAGGTCGATGCCATTTTCAAGCTCCCTGTCGTGCATGATGCCCAGCAGTGCCTTCATCGGCATCTCGAACTTCACCTTATTAATAAGGTAGTCGTTCACAGTGTAAATGTTCATCTCCGAATCCATAGTCATACAATCTAGTTACGTTAAAGAATTAACCCTTCTGGGTGATGTCGATAATCCAACGGTAAGGAGAATCGAGCATAGCAGGAACGGAAGCAAGGAACAAGTCTGTCTTGAACTCCTGGAACATACCGTTAGCGGTAACCATGTTACGGAGAAGACCGAGACCGTTGTTGGTCTGTGCCCATGCTACATCTACGAGCTTGTTGCCGAGGGCATCGAAGATTCGCTTGTCGAGAATCTCCTTGCGCATGAAACGCAATGGCTTGCCAGCAGGGCGAAGAACGACTGTTCCGTCTGCCCAACCACGAATCTCGGTAACGGTTCCATCGAAGCGCTTGTTGTGCTCAACCTCATCGACAATCTCGATAGGAGAAAGACCATTGAGGTCAACAACAGACTTCAGGAACATTGCGCTGTTCGGACCGTAGTTCTGCAATACTGCCACAAAGTTAGCGTTCGCCCAGCTCTTGTACAGCTCGGCAATCTGCTTGTTCTTCAAGAATACGTTGTTGTAGTCGTTCTTGGTCATCTGCCATACGAGAGGTACACTGCGGTACTCGATATTCTCATTGCGCCAATCCTCCTCAAACTTACGCATCTGTTCAAGCAAGTCGCAGTTTGCGTCGCTCCAGGCAAGCTTGCCTGCCTTCTTGAAGTTCTTTGCAGGAACCTTTGCGTCATACAGAGACTCCTGGATACCGCGACCAATCTTGTCGTAGTCGATGATACCCTTGGAACTCAACTGGGCTGACATGTAGTTCATAGTCATGTCAAGAGAGTCATACAATATCTGAACCTTGTCGAGATAAGCATCAACCAGGTCTGCATCGTTGCCGAACTCATCCCGGAGAAGCTGCATCTTGTGGTAACGCTCTGTCGCAGTCTCACGGAAGCCGTCAGCAGCGAAGTCTGGGATTGAAGCGGTATACCACTCAATACCCTCGTGGTCGTTCTGATAGCCCTCGCCGAGAGGAGCACGGAGGCTCATCAAGGTTGCAGGGTTCAATTTGCGAAGACGAACCTTGAAGGTTGCGTCGCCATTATTAGATGTAGGGGTGAGGTTTGGATCGATGTCACCCTGTGTCAGATACCAGCCGTTGTTACAGCGAAGTACGCCGTCGCGATTGATGAACTTCTGAAGGTAAGTGTTGTTGCCCTTACCAGTGAAGAACTTCGCAAGCTGCTCGACACCAATATCAATTTTTGCCATAATCCTGAATCAATCTTTTTACGTTATACAATAGGTTAAATATGCCAGAACTCTGGGTAGAGTGACTTGTTCATCGCCTTGACAGCAGGAGGAACAGGACCCATACGGTCAAGCCACATAACGCAGTCTGGATTCAACATACAGAAGTTGATGTTTGTACGAGGCTTGTGGTACTTGTCGCCGCCGGCATCGAAATAAGGGAAGTCGTTGTCGTTCGGAGCAAAGCAGTTAGGGTTGGTCACCATAGGCAGCACGCTCGCGCCTGCCTTCTCTGCCTCCACCAGCACGTCGCCAGCGCTCAATGTTCCAAGCGTCTCCGAGAGGGTCAGCTTCCATACGTCGCCCACCGATGGGTCGGTGGTTGCCTCCACGGCGGTCACGGTCACACCCTTTGCCTTTGTCTTGAAGTCCTTCTGACCGACCATGATGGTGTCGCCAGGGAACGGAATGTGAACGAAGCCGTTACGAACGATGTAGATGTCTGCGTCTGTAGCCGCAGTAGTAGCCTTTGCTACACCGTATGCCTTCAGAATCTTGATGGTAGCACCAGGACCTTCGTTGCCTGCTGTAAAGCCAAGGTCGTGCTCGATCAAGTCACCGGCATAAATCTTAGCCTGACCCTTGAATGGGTTGACAAGCTTACCACCAATAGGTGGGTGAACGAAGGCATTCTTGACGAGTGCCTCAAGGCCTGCAAACACGTATCGGGTTCCACCGACCTTACCTTCTGTCTGAACAATGGTAGCACCGTGGTTCAGCATACCACGAGTACCCATCTGTTCCATGTAGGAAATAGAAGTGTTGTCCATAATCTTTTTACCTTTTTTAAATTGTTATCCTGAAATTACTTCTTGTCTTCACCGCCGCCGTATCTCTTCTTGCGACGCTCGGCAACCTCATCCATGAACTTGTCGTCGTCAGTAGAGCTTCCGCCACCAGATGATCGCTGTCCCTTTGCAGGAATACCGTTTTCACCGGTAGCCTCCTTGTACTCTGCGGTGTAGATCTTCTCAGCCTTAGAAACCAGGTCGTCGATGTCGGCATCTTCGTCCGGAATCTCCAGCTTTGCGATTGCAGCATTGAGGAAGTAGTTCTTCATTTCAAGGTTTGCCTTGTCGAACTTATCCTTCAAACCTGCCTTTACTGACTCGATGGTTGCCTTCCTTGCAGCCTTCTTGTCCCTTTCTGCGTTAGCTTCCTTGAGGGCTTTGATTTCTTTGAGAAGCTCGTTGTACTTGTCGTCAGGATTGTCTTCCTTGTCTGACTCCTTGCGCTTGCGCTCCTCTTCCTCTTCTCTCTTCTTGCGCTCGGCTTCCTCCTTGCTCTTCTTGATTTCATCAGAGACGTTCTTGTGCAGGTTTCCGTCCATGCGCTTAAGGCGATTTGCTAACTTGGTAACCAACTTGGCATTTGCTGCCTCATCGTCACCGAAATCTTCCAAAACATCATCAAGTTCTTCATTGATGGTCTTCTGGCTAAGTGATTTGAACTTGGTGGTATCAGCCTCCTTGTTCACTAATGCTAAGAGTTCTTCTCTTGTCATGTTGTTGTTTTATTAAAAATGTTATCCTTGAAGTAGTTCTTCTACCTCGAAAATGTATAAATATACGTTTTAATACCGCAAATATACGAATAATTATGCGATTATACAAAAATATTGTGTATTTTTGCGTATAAAATGTATTTTTATGCAGAAAGATATTTATTCAGGATTAAAATTGGATAACGGAGAACCTGTATATACGCAAGAGTATATTCAGTCTCTACGAGACACCGACAAGAAGCATCCCGACAAGCTGAAGATTATAGCTCAGCGTGGCGGACAGGAGCGTATGCTGTCTATAGACGCTGATATTAAGATAGTTGGCGGCTCGCGAGGTGGCTCAAAGTCCTTCTCTTCTCTCATGGAAGTTCTGAAGGATATCAAGAATCCAGACTTTCATGCGACCATCCTGCGAAACGAGAAAGATGACTTGCAGTCGTTGGTAACCGACTCTTATAAACTTTTCTCCCAATTTGGAACTTACAATAAGTCGCAAAACGATATGACCTGGAACTTCAATAACGGAGGATGGCTCAAATTCTCGTACTATGCTGGAGCCTATCAGGACTTCAAGACACGATTCCAGGGTCGCCAGTATGCCTATGTCTGCATCGATGAGGGTACTCAGTGCCCATACAAAAAGTTCAAGTACCTCTTGACCAACAATCGAAACGCAGCGCATATCCGAAACCGCTTCTGGATCACCTGTAACCCTGATCCGGAATCTTGGGTGAGAAAGTTCATTGACTGGTGGGTTGACGAGAACGGCTACATCATACCGGAACGTGATGGAGTTATTCGATACTGCTTCATGGATGGAGATACACCGGACTCAATCTACTGGGGTGACACAAGGGAAGAGGTGTACGAGCAGTGCAAGGGTATCATCGATAGTCTTTGGAAGGACAGCTACGAGGAGCTTGGATACACTAAACTCGAAATGTTCATTAAGTCAGCAACGTTCATCCGTGCAGACGTATCAGAGAACATTAAGCTTATCTCCACCGATGCATCATATATCGCCAACCTTGCACAGCAGGATGAGGAACAGCGTATGCGAGACCTGGAGGCTAACTGGAACTGGAAAGCTGCCGGCGATGACATGATCAAGATGGAAGACCTTGATGAAATCTACGACAATGCAGAACAGATAGGAGATGGAAAACGCAGAGCTTCTGCCGATATTGCTTTCACCGGCGGCGATAACTTCGTGATGTGGCTCTGGGAAGGATGGCACTGCAAGGACTTGGTTGTGATGAGGCTGGACTCTAAGACTCTTGTTTCTGTAGTTGAGGCTAAGCTGAGAGAGTGGGGAGTTGAGGAATGCAACTTCACTTACGATTTACAGGGCATCGGCCAGTACTTCAAGGGATTCTTCAAGGAAGCCGTTCCGTTCAATAACCAGGCTGCGCCTATTCCTAAGAATCATCAGGAGGAAGTAGGTATTAAATACCTCTACAAAGACTTGAAATCCCAGTGTGCATGGTTATTCTACAAGATGATTAAGGATAAGCAGATTTCCATCGACTCGGCCCTGCTTGAAAGAAAGTATTCAGGAAACGGATTTGACAAGGTTCCTCTCAGACAGATTCTTCAGAAGGAGCGTAAGATGCTCAGACGTGACGAGAATAGCGATGATAGGGGATTCAAGCTATTACCTAAGAAGATTGCCAAGAAATATGTCGGGCACTCGCCTGACTTCTTTGAATCTTGGTTCTATGTAATGATATTCAGTTTAACAAAAAAGAAAAATAAAAAGGTAAAAGGATTATGGATGCTATCAAGGTAAATAATGTAAGGGAGCTGCTCGTAAGGAAGCCATTCTACGAGCTTACTCCTGCGGGGTACATGAAGCACTCGGTTGTAAGCGACGTTGTTCCTGACTATTACGACGGAACGATGCCAGACGACACCATGTATCGCCGCATCAAGACGCAGGCAGACTTCCTGCGTGAGTATTACCCATCTGCCCATAGGATTATGGATGAGAAGGAATACCCGGACATCTGGAAGTTGAACCCTGAGAATAACAGGTGGTACTGCCAGAAGATTCAGCGTACTGCTTTTGCGTTCCAGCAACTCATCCACACAAAGCATCTGCTGCACCTGACCGGTAACGACGTTCAGTTCGAGCTTGCTGATGGTGATGACTACGAGAACGAGAAGAAGGTAGAGGAGAATCAGAAGACCCTCGATGTATTCAAGAAGGGCTGGCTTATGCACGATATGGAGATTCGCTTCTTTGAAGCTGTAAGTGCGTATCTGAAGGTTGCAGAATGTGCAATCGTCGGTTTCTTCGATGAAAAGAAGAAATTCTGCACACGAACACTCTCTTATGATCGTGGAGATATCCTATACCCTCACGTCGATTCACTCACTGGAGATCTCCTGTGCTTTGCCAGGAAGTACTACGACTACGACGATGAGGGCAACGAGAAGACCGAATATGTCGAGGCATGGGATAACCGCAAGTTCTACCGCTTCAAGAAGGCAGTCAAGTCAGGAAAGGTAAAAGAGGTAATGACGAAGATTGCAAGGATTTTCGGAATTGACGACTACACCCTCATTGAAGAGAAGGACCACGGCTTCCAGTTCGTGCCGGTAGCTTACGCACGTAACGACAACGGACCTTGCTGGTTTATGGTTCAGAAGAACATCGAGGACTATGAGGAAGCATTCTCATATCTCTGCGAGAACAACAAGGCGTACGCTTTCCCAATCCTTACGCTCACTGGTGATGGTGAGGATATTTCTATAACCGGCGACGATATGACTGGCTCTGCGAAGACAATCATGATTACGGACACTAACGGCAAGGCTGAATTCTTGAATGGAACGGATGCCTCTGATGCCTTCGCTACACAGCTCAACAAGTCGTATGACCTCATCTACGAGCTGTCGTTCACCGTGAAGCCACCTGAGCTGAAGTCTGGTGACCTCCCGGGTGTAGCCATCAAGCTTCTCTATTCTCCTGCACTGGAGGTTGCAATGAACGATGCGCAGGAGTTACAGCCATTCCTAGATAAGATTCTCCGCATCTGCCAGTTCGGCATCGGTACTGATGAAAACTGCGTAGCTACGATGTCGGGACTTCCAATCAACGCGTGGATAAGTCCGTATGTTCATAGTAATAAAACAGAACAAATTACAAATATCGCCACCGCGGTTCAGAACGGATTCCTTTCAAAGCAGACGGCTTCCGAACGCTGTCCTGACTTCCCTAAGACAGCCGAGTATGAACGTATCATGCGTGAGAAGAAGGAAGAAGACCAGCAGGATCTCCTTATGGATATGCAGCGTGCGGATAACGAAACTCAAAATGCAATCGAGGAGCAGAAAGCTACTGCGAATATTCAGAATGGAGGTAGCGGAAACGTACGTACTGGAAACGGAAGAAAATCCGGAAGACCTAACGAAGGGAAAAACACGGATAAGTGGGGGAATCAACCATCAGAGAACAACTGGAAAAAGTATAATCAGACTCATTAACACGTATTTTTAGCGTCGTTCTATAGTAAGCGTTTTTGGTACAGATGTTATATGCTATATTTTTCGTATTTTTGTAGAGAGGATAGGCAGGAGTAGCTACCTGTTGATAAGGGTGAAATCTCGACACCCTTCCTCTTCTTTACTTTTCGAGATTAACTTAATTATTCGGGATATGAGATCAGAAAATGAAATTTGGAAACCAGTTGTTGGTTATGAGGGGTTGTATGAGGTTAGCAACCGTGGAAGAATCCGTTCTATTGACAGGACTGTATTTCAACAGGGAAGAATGCAGAAATATAGTGGATGCATAATGAGTCCGTTTGTAAATAATCACGGATACTACTCTATAAGATTAAGCAAGAACAACAGGAAGAGTACATTCTCAGTTCATAGGCTTGTAGCTATTGCATTCATTCCAAATCCGCATAACTACCCCGTTATCAATCATAAGGATGAGACACATACAAATAATTGTGTTTCTAACCTAGAATGGTGTACACAGAAATACAATATGAATTACGGAACGGTTCGCGAAAGAGTTTCCGAATCTAACGGTATGAAGGTTGCTCAGTATGACTTAGATGGAAATTTGATTGGCTTCTATAAGTCGATTAAGGATGCATCTAGAAAGACAGGTGTATGTACAACCTCTATAAATGGTTGCGTTCTTGGGAAATACTATACTGGAGGGAAATTCATTTGGCTAGCCACAGAGAAACCTTCTGAAAAAATTAGCCCCAAGTTTTCAAAGAGATACAGGGGAAAAATTTCTCAGTATGATATGAACATGAATCTGATTGCGAAGTACAACTCTGGGCGAGAAGCTGCAATTAAGACTGGATTTAGTCATGAAAACATCTGTTCTTGCTGCCGAGGTATACTTAAGAGCTACAAGGGATATATATGGAGGTATAACGGCGAAAAGGCCGAATATAATTCTTTACACAAAAACCAAAGAGCTATAGAGCAGCTTTCTTTGGATGGCTCCGTAATTAAACGCTTCGAATCAATAGCTGCGGCGGCAAAGTCATTTAAATTAAAAGATAGTGCATGTATCAAGAACTGTCTATGTGGTAATAGTAAAACATCATTAGGCTATAAATGGAGGTATGCAAATGGATAATGAGTTAAAACGTTCTGTCGATTACAGCAGGAAACGCTTGCAGGCAATCCGAAACTGCGAGTCCCATGTTTCAGATATTCTATGGAAATCAACGCAGAAGATAGTTACCGCAAGTAAGCGATACAGAGGCGCGGGCAGGCTCACAAACGAGTCAGCCCTGCTCTCTTACGCCAAGAACGTTACTGCTGATGCAGAGGAGAGTATCAACAGTTACATCTCTGCTTACTCCAAGGTTTCATGCAAGATTCTCGGGATTGACAACGAGAACATAGAATCGTATCTCGTCAGCGACATCTACGGAAAGACGACATCCGAAAGAAACGCCGTCTATCTCGGAAACTTTGCTGAAGATATTGTAAGGATGATCAAGGCAGGAACCTTGATGGGATATTCAGACCAGCAGCTCCTGTCTTCCATCCGCACAGGCTATAAAGACCCATATCACACATCAGTCATCACCAAGGCGAAGAGAAAGGACATTAACATCGATGTTCCTTCTTACGGAAAGGGCTACTACAAGAACGCCTATCAGAATATCGTAAGAAATGCTTCCCAAGTGATTGCTTTGGCGTGGGGACAGGCAGAGCAGGAGTATGGACAGGAGAATAAGGCTATCGGCTACTTTGTTCACAGAGGAAGTAGTTACAACTGCCCGGTGTGTGATGACCTATGTGGGTATATACATCCATTAGATACGATGGTTATCCCGGCGCATCCCAACTGCGCTTGCCGTGTTGAGCTAGTTTTTCGGAGAAAATAATAAAAGTACTGTATAAATATGCGGTAAAACGCATAAATATGCAGTATTTTTCGTATATTTGCATTGGGATAGGTTGGAGTAGCTACCAACTGATAAGGCTAACTCAGTGGGCCTTCCCTTTCTTTTAATCACTGAGATAACTTTTAAATTCACTGAGGATGGATAACAGTATTGAAATTTGGAAAGACATTGAAGGATACGAAGGTATGTATCAGGTTAGCAACATGGGAAGAGTTCGCTCTTTAGACAGAGTGAAGCCGAATTCTGGAGGACAAATCGCAAAAGGACACATTCTGCCACATAGCGACAATGGGCACGGTTACCGATTCGTTTCACTTTGGAAATTCAATAAAGGAAGACGTTTTTATGTCCATCGACTTGTTGCATCTGCATTCATCCCAAACCCAAGCAACCTTCCTGTTATTAATCACAAGGATGAAGATAAGTCAAACAATAGGCACGATAACTTAGAGTGGTGTACACAGAAGTATAATATAAATTACGGTAATCACATGAAGCGTCTAAAAGAGTCATATATTGCAAATGGAAACAATAGGCCTATTGACGTTTATGATATGAAAGGTACATTCCTAAAGACTTTCGATTGTAGCAACGAGGCTTGCGTAGAGCTAAACGTTAACAGGAGGGCTTTGTATAGCGTTTGCCAGGGTGTAGTAAAGAGTTGCAAAGGATACAGATTCGCGTTCCACGGAGAAGAATTGAAACCGTACGAGCAAAAGAACAAGAACCGTCATGTATCCGTGTTTCAATATGACAACGAAGGCTATCTTTCAGCATGCTATGATAGTATGAGAGACGCAGAAAGAGAGAACAACCTCCATCGAGGTTTTCTGCGTATGAACAATATTAGGCACAATGGGAACATCGTAAAGGATGGCTATAGATATGTCATTGTATAAGTTTTCACGCATAAAAAGAAATGATATGATAAATTCTGAATTAAATTTTACTTTAGAAGAAATTCTTCCGAAGTTCCCTAAAGAATTCCAGGAGAAGATAAAGCACTCTGTAGAGCTGCTGAGAAAGGCGGAGAAGCTTGCACTGGCATACTCGCCTAACGAAGGCTTCTATCTATCGTTCAGTTCAGGCAAGGATAGTCAGTGTCTTTATCACATTGCCAAGATTGCAGGCGTGAAGTTCAAGGCCCACATGGGCCTTACGTCTGTTGATCCACCAGAAGTAATCAAGTTCTGCCGCAAGCACTATCCTGACGTAGATATGATAAAGCCGAAAATCAGCATCTACAACCAGGCCCGTAAGGAAGGCATGCTCCCGACAAGACTGATAAGATGGTGTTGCAGGGTCTATAAAGAAGGTATCGGCGCAGGCAATGTTGTCCTCATCGGAATCCGTCACGCAGAAAGCAGACAGCGTTCGGGTAGGAGTGAGGTCGAGATTACCAACCATAAGTACAGCGGCTCTCTTGAAGGTCTTGACGAGTTCCGTGATAAAAGGAACAGTCAGAAGCGTGGCCGTCCAACCCGGTGGGGCATCCACGAGATTAACATCACCAATGCCAGTGATGAGCGTACCATCGGCTGCATCAGAGGCTACGAATCGCTCTTAATCTCTCCAATCATAGAGTGGACAGATGATGATGTATGGCTATTCTTGAACACACTCGGTATTAAGCATTGCAAGCTGTACGACGAGGGCTACTATAGGATTGGCTGCCTGTGCTGCCCTATGCATAACTATAAGCAGAAACTCGCCGACTGCAAACGATATCCGCATATCTATAATAGTTGGATTAAGGCCATCAAGGATATCCAGGCTAGCGGAAGGATGATAGACGAAGGATTGTCGCCAGAAGAGGTGTTCGACTATTGGATATACGGCAAGTCTATCAATGTATGGAGGGAACACCGCAGGCAGCAAACGTTGAACTTTTAAATATCAAGATTATGATTGAAGAAACAAAAGGATACACGTTATCCGTCGATACATACAAGAAGGCGAAGGCTCTCAAAATGAAAGATCCTCGCTATTACATCTACGCCAGTCTCCGCGGTTCTGGCATGTCTGTCCGTGACAGCTGGTCCATCGCATTCCAGGGAGAGGGACTCAACTGGGAAAAATCCTTCCTTGAAGGCGAGATGAACAGGCTTGAAGCTCAAGAGTCTGTTCAGAAGAGAATCGCAGAGGTGCAGGGCAAGAAAGCAAAGAACGAGAATAGCGATGAGCTCACCCAGGAGGAACTTATTAAGGCTACATCAAAGGAAGAGATTCTGAGAAACCTCGTTATCGCTCAGCGAAAGCAGAAATTTGGCTCTCCAGAGTGGCAAAAGACGACAGCCATGATAGCCGACTACTCTAAGATTAAGCAGGACGAGATTGATACAGAAAATAATGTGGTCCACTACTACATTCCTCTATCAATGCCTCGATGCTGCGAGGACTGCATTATCTTTAAAAATGGCCAGGCGACCTTCCAAAAGAAGAAGAAATAGTTAAATTCGTGTTAAAGTAACTTTGTTTTACTAGAATTTTAGCAAAACCAAGTACCTTTGCAAACGATTAATGTTCACAGATTCTTTCTGCGAATCATAATTCAAAAATTTTTTGGTTAGAGGGGTGGTGTCTTCACTGATATCACCCCTCATTTTTATATATATAAAGTAGAAGAAAAATATAAACTCAATCAGGATACTTCTCTCCAGTGATGAGCTCAAGAGCCTTTCTGATCCGATCTTCAAGCATATCGTCATTAAACGTAGGAAGAACGCCGTATGATGGCAGTTTCTTCGTCTCTGCGGTCTCCAAAATGAATTGGAGTGCCTGTACTAGGGAGGTATGGTCTTGAACAACCTCAAGCAATTTATCGCTCATTCTTGCCTCCTTCCTTCTTAATCTGTTCTGCCATCTCAAGAAGAGTCTCGGCGTGCTTGTCGCGGTCGATGACTTCCTGTACGGCCTCATCGCTCTCCTTGCGAAGCTGCTCTTCTGTCTTACCCTCATCGGCAGCAGCATTCAGTCTCGCAGACTCACGGGCAAGGTATTCGTCACGTAGCTTCAGCTTACCTGCCGTGTATTCTGCATCGCCAGGCAACGATGTATCCGCATACATAAGCTGGGCAAATACCTCGATGATGTTTCCATCATCCTTGGAGAACTCGTAATGGTCTCCTACAGCAACAGGAACACACTCATCGAGTGCAGCGTACATAGATGTACCGATAGAGTACTCGATTCCCCATGTGCCGGCAATGTTAGCAATCTTGATGAAAGGCAGCGAGCCTCTCTGTAAATGCTTCTTGATCTCAGCAGGGATATCCTCTCTGAGTGAAGCAACTTCTTTCTTAGACAAGCTCTTGCTGAACTTCAGCACGGTGAAGTGTCTTGTCTTGATAGTCTTTCCAAATGGTAATGCCATGATAACAATATTTTAAAGTTCAACTTTTATTTCCTTATACTCGAAATCTGTGCAGGATGGATTCTCCTCAGAAGTAAACCTAATCTCATTAGGGTTATTACAAGTTCCATCCTTGAAGAAGAAACAATCCTTGCAAGTGTAATCAGTCTGTTTCATGTTCCTTGCGTTTTTGATATTCCATCAATGTCAAGATACAATAGTTAGCGCAGTCAAGAAGAGCATCTTCCAATGGTTCATTAGCAACTTGCGCCTCATTGTCCTTCAACGTCTTGATGCGATTCACCTTCTCTCGTATCTTTCCGTAGCCGTAGTTGATACCAAGCTCATCATACATTTCGGAAAAAGCATTCCCATAATCACGATTTTTCTTGATGTATGTATCATGCAAGTTATTGAGAATGTTTCCATGCATTTCAATGTCGGAATTTATATCTATTTTATGATTATCGGAAACTAGTGCTACTTTATCGAACTTTGTACCAAACATCATAATATCTTCCTCGCAAAAACGAGCGAAATACTTGTAATCTGTGCTAACAGATGTACATATATAAACATCAGCATCCTTTCTCTCGACATTGAACAGAATAGGGGTGCTGCCGTCCTGAATACCTATCGGGTCAAAATTGCATTTTAAACAATCATTTCGTGTGATGTAAAATCGCAGCCCAACCTTAATATCTTTTTCCTTAATCATAAGCTAACAATTTTTATAATCTTTCGTATATATACGAGTACCATTTTTACAGACAAAATCAGCCAACATTTGACACATAAATGTCTCTGAGTTGTTTTTATACTTAACATAAACAACATCTTCGTATCTGTCGCTTTTTAGAAAGCCTACAACCGTAAACACCGGACAGTAATCTGTGACAATCCAATCGTAGTAAACAAACTGCTCGTTCTGGTCGCAAAATACTTCTACCCGTGTTTCGCATCTTTGCTTAACGATTGCAAAATCATCGTTTTCGGTAGGACAGTTTCTAGTAGTGACATATTTGAATGGGAGTAAAAAACGGTCTCCAACCTCAATACCATATTTATTCATAAGCTATTCCTCCTTATCTTTTAGTTCTACGAAATCCCCAATACCCAAACGAGCCTTGTTGATGCAAGACGCAATCCAACCAATCAGGTAGGCAGAAGGCTCGTCTCCGTGCTCCATACCAATAGCTTCCTCGATGGCATCGCAGGCGTGAGAAGCCTCGTGGCAGCAATAATCCATCGACATATCCTTCGAGCATTGAAACGAGACTAGAACACCACGTCTGTTGTCGCTCTTTCTGACAGCATCTGAATACGTAACGCCGCCGTAATCTCTATCGGGAGCATTGCACCCGTCAAAACTGGAATCTATCAGCTCTTTCAAGTCTTTACCGATGTGTACCCAAAGTTTCAAAGGGTAGATTCCGTTTCCGTATTCGTAATATCCTTTCTTCTTCATATTCTAAACTATTTCTTGTTATACTTGTGCCCGCAGTGGAACATATTGCATAGATTGCACCTGTAGACCGTCATTCCCTGCTCGATGAGCTTCGGGTGAGTCTTCAGGAACTCCCAAGCATCATCCTCAGTCTCATAGGCGACCTTCGCCTTCCAGGAATGAACCTTCCTGGTCCAATGCTCTGGGTCCGGCTTGAACGGCGGAGCCTTGTTCGGATTGTGATGTCTTCTCATACCTACCACTTTATAAATCTTGTTCTACGGATTCTATCCCAATTATCATGGATTTTATCCTGGACCTCTTGCGCCTTTTCGAACCTTTCACGTATTTGCTCAAATCTAAAAACTAACAGATCTTCACAAGAAACCTTCCACATCTTCTCCAGCCACTCGTTATTGAGGCGTTCAATGGTTTTCCTGATTCTGTCGCCGTAGAGGATTTCGAGCAGCAGCTTGTCAAAACCACCTTCCGGCTCAAAGCTCACGTCAAGCGTGATGCTGTGATTCTTGTATCGGCAAGACGACATCTTGATACCAGACTCGAACGCTTTGTCCACAACATTATGAATAGATCCGCGAATTCTGTCACCATCTATAAAGGCATCGGATATACAAAACATAAGTTTTTCTCCCATAAGCTACAAACATTTAAATGAAACACTATTCAACGTCCTGTTTACCGCAATCTCCCTCTCGTTACACATGGTCCTCATGCACTCCAGGGCATCCTCGCGGACAGCAGTCATAATCTCGCTCATCGTAGCGGTGGCCGGAACAATATTCCCGTCAGCCTTCTTCTTCGTGATACAGGATATAATCTCCTTGATATATTCCTTGTCTATCATAGAAATCTGTTTTAATGGTGGCCGCCGACCGTGGAAGGGACTCGAACCTCCCGTCTGCCCGGACTTATACCCGAAGGTATGTCCCACCGCCTTGCGGCCACCGGTATCGTTAATCGTCAGGCTGAATGAAGCTCTCCGGCTGCTTGATGTCCTCCTCACCACGCAATTTATTCTTCACGTCATTGATGAGAAGCTCCTGCTTCAGGTCAATCATCTGCGCGCCATACACCTGATACGTCATTCCTCCCTGTGACCGCTTCTTGAAGAAGCCGTACTTGTCGCTCATATCACGCCCGAACTTCTGAATCGTAGGGATATCCTTCTCCTCGACATCGTTTGCCTTGCAGAACTCGACGAACCTCTCGTACATCTCCTTGGCAAGCATGCACTCCGAAATCTCGCCCCTCGCCTCTTGGCTGCACCTCATATCATACGCCCTTATCCAGGCATAGATAGGATTGCTTCCGAGAAGGGAGATAAGCAACTGTCTCCTGCTGCCCTCTGCTGCCGGGAACCTGTACTTCCTGCTCCTCAGCTCCATCGCGCCACGGAATATCCAGTTGAACACTCCGCTCAGCTCCTCACGGATGATCTTGCTCGCCAGTTCCGGGTCCTGCCTCTCCTTAGGGATGGTGACATCGAAGCTCACGTACTGCAAGCGCCTGATGAATCCGAGCGAGGCATCGTCCGGGAACGGAAGCTCGTTGAGGTTGAAGATGAGGTAGGGGATTGAGTTCCCCTCCAGGATATCCCTGCCCAGTTTTCTCATCGGGACTGGCTCTCCGCTCACGAGCCTCTTGAACATTCCGGTATTTTTCCTTCCGAACTTCTTCGGGTCGGAATCGGAAGACCAATTGAAGATGGCGTTCCTTATAGGATACCTTCCCCTCATTCCCTCGTCACCGTCAGCAGTGAGGTCGGCGTAGTCCATCTTGCTTATCCTGTCCTTTCCGAATATGTTGCAGGCAACGTCGAAGATGACGCTCTTTCCGTTAGCACCAGTACCGATAAGCAGGAGGCAAAGTTCAATCTTCGAAGATTCCTTTCCCTCGTACGGATTGTATGCAGTACCTCTCTGTATGAGTCCAAGTCCGAGGAACATCTGGAGGATCATCCTCGATGTTCTGTCAGGGAGCACCTCGTGTATGAAGTTCATCCATCTGTCACACCTCGCCTTCGGATTGTAGTCATAGGGATGGTAGTACGTAACATGGTAGTCGGGAGAGAACGGCATCACGTTCGGATACTTCAGCCCGCTTCCGAAGTCAACCACTCCGTTGGCGAATGCAACGATATCAAAGGTAGGTCTCAGTATGTTGTAGCACTCTATCACCTCCATGAATGACTTGTTCATCACCGTGCTGATTCCAAGCATCGGAGCCATAGCCAGGTCGAGAAGCAAGAGCTGGTAAGCCTGCTCCAGGACTATCTTCGGAACTGCTTCATATATCTTACCGTTGAACATGTAGTACGAACCACCATAGTACTTCACCGGAGCCTTCTTCGCCAAACGTCTCATTGACCTGATGAAATTAGACTTCAGCTTGTTGTACTTCTCAGAGTTCGCCTTACCCCAGTCCTGACAACGGAGCTCTTCGAAACCGTACTCGTCATGTCTCGAAAGGTCCAGCAGCTGAGCGTGCAATGTGTCTATAGCAATTCCATTTTCCATTTATGTACAATAATAATATTAATTTTCCGTTATTGTGTAGGATTACCCCCGATAAACAGGGACTTTCTGACGGATAACACGTGTCAGCTCGTCCTTACAACATGTCGACTATAAAATATCGACAATACAAAGATACGGAAAATATCCTGTAGATATGCTATAACCCTAGTAAATAAAGGGTATAAATATACATTTAGGATATACATAGAATGAATATTAGGTATACATTTATGGTTTTGCCCACCAATATAGGAGTTAATGTTGCCAAATGTTAAAAATAGGTAAGTGCATGAATATGCATAAATATACTTTCTGAAGGCGAAGTAAGTTTACTTTACAAGAAGGTTGAAAAATCGGAAGAAAAAATTTTTAGATAAGGTGACTACTGCGCTGATTTGTGGCTACAAAGGGGGTGTGGGGGTCTTAATTCAAAATGTATTACATTACCCGTTGGTTTATATAGTATAAACGAACGTGAAACACTCATTTTAACACTTTTTAAGAATGTTGGTTTATATTGTAAACTAAACTATTGTAACCCCTTGAATATCAACCACTTACAATGTATTTTAATTCATTCTTTTTGCATAAATATACGCCGTGGAACACAAAAGATTGTTACATATTACTTGACTCAATAAAACCTTACATATTTTCCAACTGGTTATATGTTAAAAAATTAACATATAATATAGTTATAATTACATATATAAAGCTAAAAGCTACATATATTTTACTTTAATCCGATATGTTAAAGTTCTAATATGCTGAATATCAGCACTTTATAGCACTTTAGAAAGTTAAGATTTAACACAATAAATTTGGCTATATCAGAAAAAAATAGTACCTTTGCAGTAGATAAAAAGAAAGATAGTTGCTACTTATCACAAGCAACAACTATCTATTATTTAAACAGAGTCCTAAGTTATGAAAATAGGACTCTGCAAAGGTAGTGCTTTTCTAGCACACCACAAAGTATTTTTAGATTAAGTAACAATTAAACAGAATTAAGTTATGAAGAAAGAAGATTTAGAAATCAAAGGTGCTACAGGTTACGAGCACACGAGTACAAAGGTTGCAACGTATGTTAACGAGTGCAAGAAAAGCGCAGTTTTAGCGCAGAGTCTAGACGTATTAAATAGCTATCGCAAGAAATTACTTGCAGAAACTACAGACAACGAGCTAGTAACTGCAAAGAAAGAACTTGAGAGTGCACGTGCAAAGTACAACAAGTTATCCGCAAATTACGTGTTATCCGATAGTTCATACTGCAATTTGCAAACTGAGTGCGTACGTGCGGCAGTTAGCGAGTTTTCACGTAACCACAATTTGCCGAATTTTTTCAAGTGGTTTAACGACAACGGCAAAGATAAGCAAACATCAATTATAGATAGTTTGCAGCGTTTAGGTAGCAAATTGTCTGATTTGCACCACAAATTTGCAGACGGTGCAAAGGTAGCAAAGAAGAAAACTGAGTCTATCTCAGATTTGCAGAAGCAAATTGCAGAGTTGCAAGCAAAGTTAGCAGCAGCGCAAAAGTAAGTAACACAAAATAGGTAGCTAGAAAAAAGGTCTAGCTATCTATTTTCCCGCTGACTATCTGACCGGTAGCCAGTGGGAAATTTTACTCCAGGTTTTTCAACTTGGAGCGGGTCACTGTATCCTTATTTTTCCCACACGATTTTGGAAACCTTGTCGTGGTGTGTGGGCTTAACCTTAGAGAGAGAATTTATTCTCCCTCAGGGGACTAATTGCCAAAATCCAAGTGAAGCATCTCAGTAAATCGAGAGTGCGAGAGGCACACCGAGATGGGAGAGAGTAACGTGTTACTCAGAGACATCCATCCGAGAGATACGCAAAAATTCCTGGCGTGAGCGTCGAATGAGATGAGACGGCACGACGGCTAGGGAATTTGTATCATCTAGCGAGATGAGAGTTTTAGAGAAAAAAATCATAATTCATATTCTATATGGTGTTGTGAGCCGTGCGGAGTGGTTATCCGTGAAATCACCGTGGATAATGTAGCTATATTCCACGTGAGGTATATCCGAGAAATGAGAGCTATCTGAAATGTGTTGTCAGTTGGCACAGGTAACGTAATAGTTTGCAGCGAGAGAAACTGACTGGATGCAGTCCATAATAACTGTAGGGTGTGAGCCACGTAGTTAAGACGATAAAGATAAAACGTGGTGCAAAGATGCACATCCTGGCTAACGGGGCGGTGAGAAATCACCGCTCTACAATTATGAACCAATAAATTACTAGAATTATGAAGAAAATAGACAGAAAGAGAAAATCAGAGTTTTTAAACGAAATGTTAGATTTCGGTTTTGAGAATAACTTAGAATTTCTTGGTGACGAGGAGTGTATATGTGTCACCGTAGAGCATAAGCTCGTAGATTTAGATAACCGACTGAGAAATCTATCAGCAGACGAATACACAATAAAGGAAACGTGGTTCGGTTATCTGATTTACATCGCAGCCTAAAATCTCCCTACGCTTTGTAGGGAACAATAACCAAAATTATTAGAATTATGAGTACGATATCATTAGATTGCAGAGGGAGGAGAATGATGGAGCTGTATATTGCAGACTTACAGACAATATACAGCCACGTAGAATTTATGAGCTACAACGGAAAAATACTTACCGTTGCAGTTTTAGTCTAAAAATCCGTAGCCAGTACGATAATTGTCGTGTGTGGCTACGGAACAATTACCAATAAAATTAGAAATATGAAAACGAGACAGATTATTTATTCAAGTACGATAATTGTGCTTGGATTTATTCAGAGTGTGCCGGCATTTGTTATGCTAGCAAGTACGAATATTATCGTAATTCTGCTTGGAATATTTTGGGGAATTGTGCTTGGAATATTCTGGAGCAGTACGATAATTGGCAAGTGGTATTTTCGCGAGCTGTGGCGATCCACACTCCGCTTGGAGAATTTCATCCTGCCTGGAGTTTAGCAAATCTAGAAAGTACGATAATTGTGCTTGGAGTTTTTCAGCCTAAAAACTGCTCATTCAATTTGGGCAGTACGATAATATAACCAATTAGACAAGAGAATTATGGAAAAGTATATCGTAAGAAAGGGCGTGCTATCTGCTGCGCTCGTGGCTATCGTGAGTTTCGTGTGTGGTGTAATTGCCATCGTAGGATTTGTGCTTGGAGATTTTCAAGCAGTGTTATATTCTGCGGTTCTTGAAATGTGCGGTTTATTTATAATTGCTATAATGATAGATGCCATCCAGCAGCAGATAGAGGATATCTGTGACTAGCCAAAACTACCGCTTGGAGATATTCGGGCGGTATCTAGTATTAACCAAAAATATTGAGAATATGTTCAAGACATTAACAAAAGAATTAAGCAAGTGTGAGTTAATTGATATCATGATGGGCATGGACTGCGAGGAAGATATGTGTACACACACATCTATCCAAAGAGTTCTATGTCCTATACAGGCGTGCGATGAGTTCGGCGGCGATCCTGAGGATTCACGTCCTCTGCTGCCGGGAACATACCTGGCTGTATATCATGACGAGATGGAGGATGAGCCGTTTCCTATGTTTGCAAAGAATTGCGCCCACATCATTACAGATGAGGACAAATGTCAGATGCTCATGAACGGAGACGGCTGCATTCTGATTTTCCTGCTAAACAAATACGAGCAGGGCTAGCCAAAAATGTGCTCAGGCATTTTCCTGGGCATACTATGTTAAACCATTTAAACGGAAGAATTATGCAAGACAGAAAATCACAGAAGAATTTTGAGCGTGCGCTTATGCATGAGATGGAGAAGATCAAGATTGCTGCACGCCAGTGGCACAACAACAATACCAGAGGCTACAGGGATTTCCGTAGCAAGGAGGCTATCTCCAAGAGCTTCTCTGAGATAGCGGTGCTGTGCATGAGCTAAAATGTGCGTGGCGATTGTCACGCATACTATTCACCAATATTTTAGATTATGAAGAAATTAAAGTACCCTGAATGGGAAGAGGGCAGAAAGTATCTGCGCAGTGAGATTTTGCCTAGATTGCAGGAGATGCAGCGTGATTTGTTCGGCAACGAATATTTGTTCATAAGTGTGGCGATAAACAGAGATGGAGAGCATATCCCTGTAAATGTACACATTTTTAAAGACGAGGAAATAACAAGTTGCATTTTAGTGAATTTTTTCTGTACGAACAGTATCGAGGAGATTGAATCCGAGTACACAAAGCTCACGGACTTTATCAAGAAGTACACAGCCTGAAAAATGAGGGAGTTTCATCTCCCTCTCCTACAAACCAAAAATGTAGAATTATGAGTAAATGGGTACAATTTTACCACAAGATTAACAAGTTTGACCTTGTGAACATGAGATTTACAGAGGATTTCAGTATCGTCGAAATGGTTGGCATGGATTCTATTATGCCTATCGACGGCAGATTGAGTCTGTCATCCATACGTGATGTAGTACAGAATAAAATCGAGAGCATGAAGAACATCGGGAGTTTTGACCCTTGTGCGTTTTCAATCCTCACCGGTCCTACGATTCTGTATGCTTCCGAAAGCCCGCTGTACAATCTCTAGCCAGAACTGGGCAGTACGATAATGTGCTGCCTGCTATTAACCAAAACATATTAGAATTATGGAAACAGTAAGAGTAACTGACAGACACGGAATAGAGCGTGCGTGGGATGTCGTAACAGATAAATGTGTAGGCTGTTGTTTCTTAGGCATACACAACGGGACGACGTACTGCTGCCCTAGCCATATCTCGTGTGAAAACAAGTAGTCAAAACTGCGGGGCACGTCCTGTGTCCTGCTTCAATTATTAACCAATAAAATTCAGAATATGTCAGAAGGAGACAGAAAGTTCCTTGCTAGGCTCGTAGCGAGCCACAAGGCAGTTATCAGCGAGGAGTGCAGACGAAAGAAGCTCGACAAGAGCGAGTACTACAGAAGAGCCGCTCGTGTGGACAAGAAAGCTCAGGAGGTTGAGCGTGCGTACATGCGTCCTAGAAGATTTTAGCCAACATTCTGTGCAGTCTATCTGCACAGAAACCATGTTGAACCAAAAATACAATAGATATGGAGTATATAAAGAGAACAGAGAACAATACGCGCGTTGACGTGTATTTCGATGGAGAAAAGTACGTGTTCATTAACGCATTCCACGGATGTGTGGCAGTTGCGAGAAGAGAAGGACTCGTTGAGTTCACTAATGACGGATACAAGGCTCACGTTAAGTTCAAGGTCGAGAAAACGAGATGCACCATAAGTAAGAGAACTATAGATGGCGTCATCTATAAGATGGAGAACAGATACATGAGCACTGTCGTTGAGTATGAATGGAAGGAGGTTGACAGAGATGACTTGCCTTATGCCGTGAGCGTGAAAGTAGAGGAGCGCTAAACCCAAAAATCCTGCGTGGAGACACGTAGGAGCTATTATTAACTAAATATTCAAAGGATATGAAAGAAAGTATTGAGGCTATGCTGTGGGATTTCATTGTTGATAACAATATCGCCACAGAGGACGAGGTTAGACTTGTCGTGGACATAAATGGCTTGAACGAGGAAACGATGACAGACATTATTTATGCCAAGACAGGACTACGCAGTTACGAGCAGTGTAAAGATGAAGGCTACTCCGGCACAGATGAGCTTGACAGCTATTATTGTCTTGACGAAGAAGAAGACAATGAAGAAGAGGAAGAGGATGAAGATGAAGAAGAGTAGTATTTGCCTAAAAAGGTGCGCCCATGCATGAGCGTGCCTTCTATTGTTTAACCAGATAAATTATTTGAATTATGGCAAATAAATTTCAGTACACGAACCAGAAGGAGCTGAGAAAGGCATTCTGGGAGTTTTGTGACGAGTGTGGTATCGACTACACTGGCAAGAAGACAAAGTTCAACCTTGACTTGAACATGACTTTCAATGACTGGAAGGACGGATTGCAGAAAGATGGTGTGATAAGCGACAAGCTTTGTTTCAGAGCTTGTCTGTATTAAGCCAAACCAATCCTCACTCTCACGGGTGGGGATTTCTATTAACCAAACAGATTGAAATATGAAGAAAATTGAGATTACGAGAGCTGGCATGGGCGAGAAATGCCCATACCCGAAGTTCAGCAGCCTACTAGCAAAAGGCTACATAATGTGCCATCGCTGCAAGTATTGTGCTGAAATTGTAAGTGAGTCAGAAGTAATGTGTAACTATAATTAATATGTAAATTATGAGTGACTTAGAGAAAATTTTGAACGACGATTTGCTGAAGTGTGAAATTGTAAATTCAGCAGAGAACGAGGTAAGGCGTGTTGATCTCATCAAATGGACGCACGACAATACATTTTCCATTGCCGAAGTACACAAGAATACAGGCAAGCTTGAAATATCAGACGTTCCTGAAACTGACGAGCTTGAAGCGCACAACTATTTCTACAGAAATTATGGCGACAGTATCTTGTTTGACTAAAACTCCCCACGATAATGTGGGGAACCATTATCAACCATTTAAACAGATGAATTATGGAAAAGAATATTGTAGAAGTTGTTATGAATAACAAGGGTGAAGCTATCGAGAAAGTAGCCGATTACATCGGTTGCGAGAGCTTTGCAAAGGTTATCGAGTGTCTATACCGTGAGTGTCTGGAGGAATTCGATGACGCAGAAGATCTGGAAGAATACATTGCAGATGTGCTCAGTGAGAATATCCAGTCCCTTGCGTGGGAGTTTACTCACAAGGTAAACAGAGAGATGAAGAAATATCTCCATCTTAACGACCAGCGCATGGATGGTAATTTTGCCAATCTGTACAACGATTATCCCAGACACGTTACAGGTACGTTCTGGGCAACCGACTACGATGGCGACGATTACTACGATTTATATCCTGCCATGGTAGCCAGACTTGATGCCGCAGAAGACAGCGAGCAGTCGAACAAGGACAGAGAGTATCTAGAGGAATGGTATTTCAAGGCGTTCGGAACGTACAACATCAAGTACAATTTCGGCAATTACCTTGAAGAGGTTCACTCCATGATGGAGGAAGATTATGAGGAAGCCTAACAATATCCCCTAGCATGGGGATATTCAATGTTAAACCATTTAAATGATTAGATTATGAGTTACGAATTTGCAAAGAAGGAAATCGGTGATTACAGAATCACCATTTACCAGGATGAGGATGCCGAATGCCCTTGCACAGAATGGGATTTGGTGGGAGTTTACTTCTGGGACTATTCCGACTACGGATACAATAGAGGTCTGTCTCGTGGTTGCAGCAGCGAAGTTGACGCTAAAAATGCAGAGGATGCTTTGAAAGAGCTTGTCTGCAAATATGTGTCACAAAAGAAGATTATCGACTACATCAATAGCGAAAATGTCGATAGCTTCCGTATGCGCTATGACAAGAGCGAGCACATGTGGTATCTTGAGAATCTGTACAAGGGTGAGTGGTACAACCACGAAGAGTTCTGTCCGAGCGACTTGAAGAGATTCGACTATAGAGAGGAGCTTTGTGATATCCTCGAAGAGGACGATTTCACGTATCTTCTGCATGACTGCAAGGATATTGCATTCTACGAGTGGTCATCTACTGGCTACAGTCAGGGAGATTATGTCAGCGGATATGCCTACTGCGACAAGAATCGTTTCTCCAAATATTGTGACACTAATACAAAAAACTGGAGAAAGCGAGCCTTGGACTTATTTGATTATGAGGTTAAGTGCATAGGTCTTTGGATGTGGGGAGATGTCAAGGGGTTCGTCTTAGAGAAGAAAGTCCATTACAAGAAAGTCTTCACGGAAATAGGTCGTGAGCCGGAGGACGACTACGACTGGGAGCAGATTGATTCCTGCTGGGGAGAGTACTACGAGGACTCTGACGAACTGATCAAGGTCGCTCTCGAAGAGAATGGAATCAAACTAAAAGAAACAGCCTAACAAGGGGAGCTTGCATGCTCCTCTTCTATCAACCAAAATACAAAGAATTATGAAATTGAGACTTTATCACGACACAAGAAAGAAGTTCCGTTTCTGTGTTGACGCATGGACCATTTACGTTCCTTACCCGAAGTGGTTACGTAAAGAGCGTTATGACGCAAAAGGAATTTACCTAGGTTGTTCTCCTACGGAGTATGGGATGATCAGGTGTTGCTGGTGCGAGGACGAAATTACGATTACACGTAATCGACCTTATCTCGGCAAGCGCATTGACCCAAATACAACATCGAAGGCTTTCCAGAAGATTTTCTACAAATTGGAGAAACTTTGGAACGAGGCAATCACCAAAAATACTGATGAAGCGTGGAAAGCATGGAACGAAGCCTAAAATTGGTAGCCAGTTGGCTACCTGCCATTAACTAAATAAAGAGAATTATGACGAAAGAAGCAAAAAAGGTATTCGATAAGTTTTTCAAGATCCATCGTGACAACGTTGCAGGTAAGACTATCTGCTTTATCTCACGTGGAGAGTGGTCTGATCCTCAGATTGCGTACAAGGGCTATCTCCTTAACTACTGGGATGTGCTAGAGCTGGCGTGTCCTGAAGATGCGCCGGATGATTACGAACCAGACGAAACAGAATGGTATGACGCTTGTGTGGATTCTCTATTCGGCTACACAGATTGCGGCTTAGAGCCTGACAAGTTTGAGCCATCAGACGCTATGAGCGTGACAGGTATCATTAATATCAAGAAGCCTTAAAAACGGAGGGAGCAATCCCTCTGACATTATTAACCAACAAATTATGAGATTATGAATATAGCGATTTTGGATTATTCAACATCAGAAGTAAGATTGATTAAGAACTGCCCGGATTCATGGGAAGAAGAGCAGATTGAGGAGTATATCTACGGAGAAGACGGACTCGACCTCAGTGAAAGTAGTACATACTACATGTGCGGTGATGCGGTCAGTATCAAGCAGGAAGAATACAAGCCATAAAAGCGGAGCGTCATGGCTCCGTACTATTAACCAAATTTTAAGAATTATGAAGAGATATTACGTATCAGTCACAGAGACTTTAAACAAGATTGTCAGCGTAGATGCCAAGAGTGAGAAAGATGCGCTTGAACAAGTACAAACAGCCTACAATGATTCTGTCATCGTTCTCGATTCCAGCAATTTTGTAAACGAAGAAATAGAGCTTGATTCTAATCAGGAGTTATATGCTGACAACGAAAAAGAGCAGGGAGGAGATGTTTATCAGCACATCGACTAGCCAAACGGGGAGAGCAATCTCCCTACCAATAACCAAAACATTATAGATATGAAGAAAATCGAGGTAGGAATGAGAGTGTACTGTGACATACATTCTCAGTCAAAGGAGCATACCGTGACTCACGTTTCAGAGAAAAGAGGATTCGCAGGAATTGATAACGAGTTCTGGTGGCCTATAGACCAGTGCTTCCCCTGCGATGAAATAACATTGCCTAAAAAGCGCAGCTAAGGACTGCGCACAATAACCAAAACATTACGATTATGACAAGAGAAATGCAAAAAGAATTGGAAGAGAAATATTTCCGTGAGTGCGGAGATAGGGCAGTAGCGGAGGAGATGGCTCAGATGGATTACGATGCGGACCAGGCATCATCCGATTATTTCCCTCACTATGACGAATACTCTGGAGAATATTGGTTTTAGCTAAAAAGGTGGCCATGCGTCACCACACAAACCAAAACAAGAAGAATTATGAATGAAGACAGAATCCTAGAAATGTTCTTTGAGAAAGCCAGATGGCAGTATGCTATCGAGAAAGGCTTATTCAAGGACATGAACAAAGCAGTAATGTATCAGCTTACAACGCCGGAGGCTCGTCTGGCTATGTATCAGAGGATCAAGAGCGGTAATTACAAGATAATGCCGCCACACACAGCAAAGATTCCGAAAGACAACGGAGATTTCCGTACGGTCTATGTGAATGAACCTGTAGACAGAATCCTCCTGAGTATAGCAAACGACCTCCTGTTCGAGCTGATGCCAGAGATGGTGCATCCAGGCTGCACGTCATACCAAAAGGGTATCGGCTGCGGTCGTGTGGTGCAAGATGTGTCTCGGATAATATACTCGGCAGAGGGAAAAATCATCGGATGGAAAGGCGACTTCTCCAAGTACTTCGATTCCGTGCCTATTCGATTCATTGATTGGGCATTTGACAAAGTAGAGGAGAAGTTTGGAAAATCTGCACTGATAGATGTCATTCGTGACTACTATCATACAGATATCTATTTCGATGAGGACAACAACCTATGCGAGAAGTATCAGTCCCTCAAGCAGGGATGCTCTGTTGCTGCGTGGCTGGCTGACGTTATCCTCTATCATCTTGACGACAAGCTATCTAAGCTTAACGGATATTACGTCCGCTATTCAGATGATACGCTGTTTGTCGGTGAAGACTATGAGAAAGCCATGGATATCATGAAGAGCGAGCTGGAGATGATGCAGATGACGCTCAATCCGAAGAAGGTTGAGTATCTTGACGCTAATCACTGGTTCAAGTTCTTGGGATATTCCATCAAGGGTCACAATATCTCCCTGTCGTCCACACGTATCAAGACCTTTCAGAAGGAGATTGAGAAGAGGACGATAAAGAAACGTGACACCACGATGACAAAAGCCGTTAATGCTGTAAACAGGTATCTCTACAAGGGGTACTGCGATTATTCCTGGGCTACTCAGGTTCTTCCGGTCATAAACGTGAAAGAGGACCTCGACAAGCTCAATACCTTCGTCATGGACTGCATCCGTGCGGTCAAGACAGGTAAGAAGAAAGTCGGTGGACTCGGATACGTGAAGACTCAGAATGTCGGTTGTGTAGACAGAGGCAGAGGGAGAAACGTGAAAGCAAACAGGGGTAAGACAGAGAGCGAAATCAAGGGGTATCTATCAATCGGTTGTGCCCAGAATGCCTTGCGAACGAGCAGGGCAGCGTACAACACATTGGTAAATACCCTGTAGATGAGCATCCTAGCGCAAGGATTTTGCCGGAATGAAGAAGAATGTTTTAAACATCCGGTCTCGCACGATCGCGGACCTATCTCTGAATCAGAGATGGTCCTGCGATCCTCTCCACCAGGATACTATCAAACTGATAAAGCTATGCGCAGTATCTTCTGACCGGCAGACTCTGTAACCGAGCACACGGACGTGAGAGAAGGACGGATAGATTCAGGCTAGGCCTCGAAAACATCATCCGATGGGACCGAGTTATCCAAGTTTACAACTTGAGACACCTCGGGCCCCTCGTATGACGCACAAGGCGTAGCTCATCAATGAAGTACAGGAATGTGCCAGTCCGTATGACTTCCACTGGCGGCGCACACCACCACTCCCTGATGGATGGCAATGTTTATACCACAGGTTCCCTAACCAGATTAGAGGATCCTCGACGGCTGCGCAATACACGCATTGTCGTGGATCCGCTAATCCGGCGAATCCTGTGCCAAATCAGAAACATAAAGTATTGTGCCGAGCCATCGGTCAGGGAATTACCCAAGCACGAGGGTAGTCTTTAGAGGAGAGTGAATTTATGAGTGACTGTTGTACTCGCCGGCTAATGCTGGGAATCCCCAGCGTCATCCGGCGATTATAACAGCCCCAATCAAGCTGCTATAGCTACGTGCCACGCTCTCAGATAAAGACAACGTTATTGCCAAACGAGGTACACGAGGAGGCTGTAATTTACCAACCAGCTTGCAAATAACGCGGGTTAATCCTTAGGTTAAATATTAACCCGCGTAAGCCATCTGGTTCGTATCAGTTGATTATAGGAAAGCAATAGGCCTATGAGTGTACCTACAACAACCAAAATGAATTGCATCACGACTTATCAAGAGTATGAGGTTTAATACCCCGTGAGTGGAATACCTGTGCCTAGCCGTTGTCACCGCTGACACAGGTATCCAATCACGGGACCTAATCACGAACATATATCCATGCAACAGAATACATGAGATAAGTCTAGGTTATTGCGAGCCGAATGGTGCGCAAGGAGAATAGATTGTACAATACTGTTTCAATCATCCTGAGCATCCAGGTGATTACCTGGATCCGTCAGGACTCAGATACAGTATTAATCAAGACTTTACAGTTACGCAACAGATTCTCTGAGCGCACTCCTATTAACTAATATTTTGAGAATATGACATACGACGAGATTATCAATGAAGTTGAGAATGGTGCTAAGTTCACCATCAACTTCCAGAAGAGAACATGTAGAGTGAACGGCAAGGTAGTAATGTCCGAGGAAGACAAGCCGAAGGACACGCCTTACCTTACACCCGAGGTTGTGTTTGTTGGCATCGAGCAGAGATATGCAGCGTACAAGCATTCTGTGCCGTCTGAGCGTTCAGAATCTCATCGCCGCTACTGCTTCAAGGCTTTGCCTGAGAAGGAACTCTCAGACGAAGATATGATGTACGGAGAGCGACGTGAGGCAGCAAGATGCAAGCTGGAGCTATACGTACTGGTCCAGCTTCTAAGAGGCAACCTCTGGTGGGACAACTCATGGGGTACGTGGTTCTGGCGTTCCAAGAACGATAAGGACCTGATTATCCTCAGAGACTGGGTTGAGCCAAACAAGGGTGGGGCTTGACATACTCTCACGCATGAATACGTGAGATTCTTGGATGCAGGCGCACATGCGCCCTCCTTGCGGAAGGTGTCTTACTTGTGCTCTCCAATTCGGCAATGCCCTGCCGAAGAATATTCTGGGCAGCGAGAAGGTCACGGCTATGGACTGCGCCACACTCAGGGCAAGTCCAGAGCCTATCCTTCAACAGAAGCTGCTTGTTGACATAGCCGCATGTACACGTCTTTGATGACGGGTAGAATCGGTCAATCTTATGGACGGTGACACCATACTTGGAGGCTACATACTCCAGCTTGGTGACAAACGCACCGTGTGCAAGGTCGCTCATCTTCCTGCCCCACAAGGCAGACATGCCGGTGAGCTGGAGGTCTTCGATGAAGATACGGTCATACTGCCTACACAGATGGTGTGCCAGTTGCCACTGGAACTCATTCCGCTGATTGACTATACGTTCTAGAATGCGGTCGAGTTCCTTCCGGCGATCCTGTCGGTGGTGACTGTCCGATGCGGTCTTTGATAATTTGCGAGAGGCACGCTGTACACGAGGGAGTTCGGTCTTCAAGAACTGCGGGTTTTTGACCGTCGTTCCATCGCTCATCGTCATGTAGGTCTTTAAGCCGAAGTCGATACCTACGGATGCACCATTGTGTGTCTTTCCGAGGCTGGCAGGGGCTTTATCAAGCACCATGATGATGAAATACTCTCCCAGCGGACTGCGCTTGACGGTGAGGGTCTTGACCTTGCCGTCGTAGTGTCTGCTCAACGAGAACTTGTATCGCTTGCTTATTCTGTTTATGGTTAGCACGTTTCCGTTGAGGGAATAACCACCCTGTTTAAAGACGATTGAGGAAAAGTCCTTCGCACGTCTGAACTTTGGAGGTCGTGCAGCCAGATGCTTAAAGAAAAGCTTGTAGGCATCATCAAGCCGCTCCAAAATCTCCTGAACGCTCTGTGAGTGAAGGAGGTTACGACTAATGCGCTTTGCAAAATGTGCTTGCATACGATTACGACCGATGTATTTATGATACAGACGGTAGTACCGTTTCTGTAGCGCAAGTGCATGATTCCACACAAAAGCAGCCTCACGGAGCATCTTATCCAGGTGCTTCGTCTTATCGGTGCGATATAGTTTGTATTTGTATGAAATCATAAGCAAACGTTATTTTACTTGCAAATATACAACTTTTTATTCAAATTTGCAAATAAATTCAGAAAAATGTGCGATTTAATCCCACACCTAAAGGTAGTGGGCATTCCCGCGCAAAATATCGTAGAGCCGAACAAGGCGTGGAACAATCTGTTTCACGCTCCTAGTATTAATTAATTTAATTTTATAGAATTATGAAGCAGATTGTAACAATCACTGGTGAGAACTTGAACATCGTAACAAAGAACGTAGAGGCTACAGCAGCTACCTGCAAGAAGACAAAGGCGCAGATGCGTCTCGAAGCTCTTAAGGCAGCAGGCGTTGACGTAAGTAGATACTTCACTCTCGGTGACGACCAGCTTGTCAAGATCGAGAATGGTGCAGCGGTTCCTGTAGACATGGACGATGCGACCATCGATGCGGTAGGCAAGAAGATTGTCGAGGGTGGATACGTGAACAACTGGAAGCTGTTCCGTCGTTGGGTTATGTCTCAGATGTTCCACATGCTGCGAGACATGGAGAAGGACGACAAGTCATTCAACGAGGTGTTACAGCACAAGGGATACGAGTACCAGTGGCGCATGCTGGAGAATGAGCTCTATGCTCAGGTAAAGATGTCTGAGCACGGAGACCTTGACAATGTCGGTGCTAGAAACCGATGGTTTAACGGCGACGTTGCCAGCGACATGGCTACAGACTACATCAGCAAGCTCCGTAAGTACGTGGACGACAATCTTATCTACAATGTCAAGAAAGACAAGGATGGAAACGAGAAGAAGGCATACAAGCACACCTGCAAGGGTAATCCTTACGTTCGTCTTCAGAACAAGGACATTTTCGTTGCAGACTTAGAGAAGAAGGTCTTCACTCCTCTCAGAGAGATTGCTAACGAGATGGCGGCTGTCCCTACATACAAGCAGCTCTATGATGCAGTTCACAAGTTTAACAAGAACCGCAAACATCTAGAATGGAATACCAAGCAGGCTGATGCGTTCATCAATGCCTATAAGGGCTCTGGTTCCTACTACACGATGAGAAACCTCATCATGTTCCACGGAGCAAGATTTCTGAAGGGCGGACGAAAGATGTCAGAAGCAGCATCCTTGAAGGAACTCGAATCTAAGGCTAAGTCTTATGATGCACAAGGCTGGAAAATGCTCGGCGTTCTCAAGAAGCTCATCAAGGAGTCCGGCATCGACATCCAGGGAAAGATTAACGAGTGGAAGAAGAGTGATGACGACAAGAAGTAATCATCAGTAAGACGCAAGGTTCGCCGCCTGAAGAATGGTGGCTCGGCAGCAATTTACAAGAGCTTCTGCAACGAGAGGATCTCCTCCAGTTACTACTGGAGGTAATCCTTCGAGCTAAAGCTCTCCAGATCAAACTACTAAAGTAAGGCACCAGCCGGGAGCCATTCTAGCCAAAAGTCGGTTACTGATTCGGTAACCGATTCCATGTTTAACCAATAAAATAAAGAATTATGAAAGAGATTAATGTAGACACAAGAAAGTATATAAAGGCTCCTATTGATGGAAAGAATGTCGTTGAGGGATCACTTCTCGATGCTATCTTTGATGATTCGCAATATATTAGCAATAAGTTCTCATTGGGATTTGTCGTCGGTGTACCTACAATGATAGAATATAATGGAAACTACTTGTCTATCAAGAAGCTACGCCCGTGGAGTACATCAGAGTGGGGTAGAGAGATTGTCAAACGACTAACAGGCGAGTCCAAGAACAAAATATATTGTTACGAGACGAAGCAGTATCTCGACGAACGCCAGGCAGAGCCTTTAATCTATACATTCTCTCTGTGTATGGACTACCTTACTGTAAGATTTCACTACAATGTAAAAGTAGATGAAGATTAGCCAAAAGGTCAGTCGTTAACAGCGGCTGACTACTCATATCATAACTAGATTATGTTTAAATGGTTCAAGCCGGTCTGTCGTGAGACACGCCGGTTTTTTGTTCCCCAAGTTTAACCAAATTAAGTTTTTAGAATTATGAATAGAAATTACTGGACATTAGGTAAGAAAGGTATGGAAAGTCGCCTGACAAAGGTACAGACAGCTTATGAGAATGCAGTGGAGAACGTTAGCGACCTTCATGTCAAAATCAGTGAGGGTAACAGCAAGCTGGGAGCAATCCCATCTGTATCGCTTATTCCTGTAATGGATTGCGGTAACTGCGCAATCTGTGCGAAGAGCTGCTATGACCTCCGAAACGACATCATCTATAAGGAGGTCATCAAGACGAGGGCCATCAACTCTGCAATCTACCATGAGGATCCAGAGCGATACTTCAAGGAGATTGACGGGTATCTCGACTACCGCTACCCTAGAGCATTCAGATTCCATATCGGCGGTGACATCCAAAATAAATGGTATCTTGACAAGATGTGCGAGATTGCTAGCAAGCATAAGGATACCAAGTTCCTGGCGTTCACAAAGATGTTCGATGTGTGTAACGAGTATCTCGATGAGGGCAACGTCATCCCAGAGAACATGCACATCCTATTCAGCGGATGGCTTGGTCTCAAGATGGATAACCGCCACGGATTCCCGGAGGCGCATCCTATCTTCGAGAGTGAGACATCAGCACCGGAAGGAACGTTGCTGTGTACAGGGAACTGTACGGAGTGCCTGAAGGAAGACAGACTATGCTGGTCTATCGGGAAAGGCCAGGCGGTAGGATTCCTTGCACACTAGCCAAAATCCTCGTCGAAATGACGGGGTACTATGTCTAACCAATTAAAATTTTGAATTATGGTAACAGCAAGAAGAGGTACAAAAATGCTCAAAGCTTCTGACATCATGAAGAGAAAGGGCATAGTCCAGAAACAGATGGACATGAACAAGTTCAACGAGGTTGTAGAGAATTTCTTTATGACCCACGAGCCTAAGGATACGATTCTCCTTACGCCGAAGAGATTCATCGAGATGGATAACCCGCCAGAGGGAGACTTCATCGACTATCTCGATGTCAGCGTGTGGGAGAAGAAGTGCGATGACCCGGATGACCCGTTCGACTTCATCGACTATCAGAGCATGAAGAAAAACGGGATGCTTCGTCCTATCCTTATGGTGAACGAGCCTTTCATCGGCAATGCTGCCGGGTGGCTGAGAGATTTTTGTGGATTCACTGTGAAGAGCAGAACACGAAAGAAAAAGAAGGAATATATCGTGTCTCTGCCGGTTTAAAGCCGAAAAAATGCGTGGAACATTATTGTTTCACGCTCCCAGTATTAACCAATTAAATAGAATGATTATGGAAATAGTAGATGTGAATGTGAGCAAGTTTGACAAGTATGACATGGAGAACGAACTCTATTATGAGCCTCTATGGGAAAAGATGTTCGATGAAGGTCTGTATACGGACAACTACTGCAACGAAGCGGTCGGTTTTATTTATTCAAACGCTTGTCATGCAGAGGTCTATGACAACGCAATGGTTGTCAGATGGATAAAAGACAGTGCTAACAAGATTCGCTTGGCCATGGTGGCAAACGACCTGGTAAATAACCTCATGGGCACAGAGAAAAAGAAGATCATCACAGAGCAGAACAACGGAACCACGCTCCTTACTGACGATGGCATATATCTTAACATCTTCGTCAATTTCGAGATGCGTTACATACAGATTCTCGCTTACACGGAAGCCTAAAAAGCCCTCTTCGGAGGGTGCAAGTATTAACCAATTAAGAATAGAGATATGGAAGAAAAAATCGAAAAATTCAAGGAATTGATGAAAGCAAAGCATAACTGCCAGTTTTGCCTTGACCATGTTACAGGAAGTGCGGACATGCACGGATTAGTGTATTGGGCAGAGAGAGTCGAGAAATTGAGACAGGAGGTAGCAGAGATGTTGTAGCCAAACAAGCCTGCCGGGAACGGTGGGCATCAAGTTAAACCAAAATATTAAGATTATGGATAGAAAAGTATTGAAAGACAAGATTGATGAGTTGCGTTCAACAGCAAAGATGGAGCTTGCATGCACCATCCGCGAGATAATGAGAGAGCACAATGTGCAGAAGAAAGAACTCGGCTGGCCTGTAGTTGTCAACAATAGCAGTCTTGTAGATATAGTAGAGGTAGGCAGTGGTGATACCGACATCCCGGTTTTCGTCATAAATGTTGGTGTTGGCTACTACAAAGAGCCTCACAAGGTAAGTGCATTGGACGATAGCGTATCGGTCGAGCTACTCGCTGATATTGTGACAGGGTTGAATAACGAACTGAGTGGATACGTCAGCACTTATGTGGCAAAGTACAGATTCATCTATGACGACGGAACTACTGCTGACATGGATGAGCCTTATGTATTCCTTGCAGAATCAGAAAGAGATGCCAAAGATAAGGCAGACGACTATGCAGAAGTATGGAATGAATGGAATGAAGATACGATAGAACTCGTATCAGTCGAGAAGCAGACTGCTTCGGAAAGTTAATTTAGCGTTAAAAACGGCAAAGGTGATGGTTTATAAAATAAACTTTGTTACCTTTGCACTATAAACCAAAAAGTTAGAATTATGACAGAAGAATTAAGAATCAAGACAAGAGACTGGGAACGACTGTTAAGCCCTGTTCAGCAGGAGAAGTACAAGCTCGCTATCAAGCAGGGCTGGCTATCCGACTATCACGGCAACGAATGGAGGCACAACACCTTCTACGGAGCTTACATTTGGAAGTATCCGAAGTTCATTAAGGTCGTGAGAATGTTCGATGAGCTGTTGGGCCACAAGCCATTGTGGGAAGACATCACTGACGACAACCTCCGTGACCTCTTTGAGAAGATCAAGGAGAACTACGCTCCAAACTCCGCAAAGACCGTATGCGCCACCATCAAGGCGGTGATACGTGAGAACGATGCGACGAAGGATATTAACAGTCCTACATTCGGAAAGATACTCAGAACGAAGGCTGTTCCTGTCCAGTCCGTCTATCTCTCGGATGAGGAGATAAACAGAATCATCAATTACAATCCAAGAGGACAGACGAAGAGATATGTTCAGCGCATGTTCCTCATGGAATGCCTCTGTGGAGCTCGTTACAGCGATTGTCAGAGGATAACCCCCGAGAACATCGATGATACCGGACACTTCCTGGTGTATGTAGCACAGAAGACCAAGACAGAGGTAAGGGTTCCTCTTCACAAGAAGCTCCGTCCGTTCCTGGTATGCGGCACGGGTGTCGAACCTCTACCTGGCGAAATCAGCGAGATGACCTTCAACCGAACTCTTCGTGACATCTGCCGTGAATGCGGAATAGATGCGAACACGAAGGTATTTAAGGCCGGAAGGGAGGAGACCGGAAAGAAGTACCGCTTCATCTCCTCACACACAGGCAGACGTTCGTTCGCAACGAATCTTTCCAAGAAAGGAGTACCGCTAGAACAAATTGCCGTCATGATGGGCCATCTATCAAACGGCAAACCTAACATTCAGATGACGATGCGCTACATCGTCGGAAAGACGGAAATCGATAGCAACACCCTCAAGCTATTCGGAGTCTATGATAAGGACGACGACGAGCCAGATGAGGGACTAAGCCAAACTGGAGGTGGCCAATAGCCATCTCCTGCCATTATTAACTAAAAATGAGGAATTATGAAAAAAGAAGAAGCGATAGCTTATAAGGAAAGTCTCAAAAGTATGACAAAAGGTGAGCTTATCAAGAACTCCATGTCATTAAAGAGAAGGCTCGACAAGCTCTCTGGCATCTGCGATGTAGAAGATACGTACAGAGCGATGATAGAGCAGGGACAGGCAGAGCGCAAGGCAGAAAAACTTGAAAAGGAAGTGTCTTGCGTATCGGAAATCATCAAGAAGGAGCTCATTAGAAGAAAAGTGCGCTTCGAACCTTGGTTTTCGGCAACCCAGCTCACAAATTTACTGATAGATAGTATTAACCAATAAATTATAGAATTATGTTAACAGGAATTTCAGAGAATTTGATGGAAGAAGGAAAGAAGCAGTGTGAGGAGAAATTCAAGCAGGAGCTTCTTGATGTTTGGAAGGATGCGGCTGAGTACAAAATCAAGACGTACGACGATTTCGCTAACGAGCTTCGAATGCTCAACGAGCGTTATGTTGATGAGATGGAAGACTTTGAGGAGTTCCCTTCAGACATCGTTTTGGAGAGCGAGTATGACAGCATCGAGGAGTTCAAGGAGAAGATGAGCTTGCAGGTATATGCCCTGGGCCATCTTGATTCTATCTACGGAATCAAATGCGAGGTTCCGCTTGATACCGACAAGCTTGCGATTCCATTCCAGGTAATCTTTAACGGCAACTAGCCAAAACCGGGGAGTAGCAATACTCCCTGCCAAAGATACTTTCCATATTAAATTGGGCTGCGCTATCGGCCATACGGGCGGATTAATACAAATGTTTCGTCCTCTCTTGCCCGTGAGGGTAGGAGAGGATTTTAAAAACGGCCCCGATTAGCCAAACCAAGGAGCTTCGGCTCCTGCCAATTAATAACCAAGCCCTACGCAACACGGTCAAGCGGAAAAATATGTTAGAAGAAGAGTTGATTAAGACAGGTTATCGTTATCGTGAAAACGATGATAATTCCTTTGATGTATGTTACGACCATAACCAGGATTCATTTTTCACGGGTGTCAATATGTATCATGTGGCAACTGTCAAAGAAGATAATGAGTTATGGTATATTAACAATAACGAAGGAGCTGGCTGGGGAGAATATCCAAAGGCTGATTGGACATTAGCAGATGCTATCCATGACCAGTGCATCGACGATCACATCAATTAATAAACATCTCAGCCCTCGACATCACGGATAAGTCAATATTATGGCAAGTAAGAAAGTCAATTTCGATAAAGCTTTAGGTTTTGAGCAAAACGAGAGCCACAGACAGCAGGATATTTATTTCGGTCTGATTAGCGATAACGAAGAACTGAAGTCTTTAACAGGTAAACAGATGGCAGAGGTTGCACGTCTGATGGCTGCGCAGAAATTATATGGTTATAATGAGTGCGGCAGAGAATTTGAGTGCTGGGAGGGAGCATAAAAAAAGCCCCGACCTAAGCCGGGACTACCACAGACCATTACAGTCTGACATCTACGATAGTAGAAATTTGCTCTTTATGAGCGTTTAAATCCACAATTCCGAAGAATTGACCGTCAACGGAAGTTTATTTTTATTTCTATTCCATAAAGGTTCGATTAAAGTCTTCCGAAGACATGTGCAAAGATAGTGGATTTATTTCAGAAAACAATATTTGTTCAACAACAATTAACGAATTTAACTTATATGTACAAAGTTATAAGTACAGAACATCATTTTTATCCTCATGTCGTACTAGAATTGCAGGATACCGCCACCAAAGAGACAAAGTGGTGGTGCTACGCTGACTTTCATGACGAGGACCTGTGCAAGGAGCTTGGGGTGGAGGACCTTACCGGTTGTACCCTTGACAAACAGCCAAGTCACGGGACCTGGATATCCAAGGAGGATATAGGGCATCTGTAATCGCAGGTTCTCATACAACTAGCCGCTTATCATTTCATAGATAGGCGGCTATGTTATTAAAAGTCACCACTAAAAACACATCAAAAAACGCACTTTTTCCTTAAAAAGGGTTAATGTAAATATTTAATACTTTAATGAATGACACAAACTCCTGTTTTTACTTCAATCGAAATACATAGCTAAATCAGTACTTTCGAGAGTTTTGTTTTTACTTTTTACTTGAATGAGCTAAATTTTGACACAAATCAGGCATTTGGAGGGTAAGAATAATCGTCGTATCTTTGCATCAGCTTATCAGAAATCGCTCGCTGATAAATTGAATATGCTTTATCTTAGTGGCTTTTGCCACTCCATGATATCCCCTATCCAATACTCGGAGAGCGACTGAGTAGAGGATAGGGTAATTTCTTTTATCCTATTCCTCGAAGTCAAGGTGGAAGAGACGGCTAAATACACCACGCACACCAAGACTTTAAATGCAAGTGGGACTCATGGCAAAAGTGCAGGGTTTAATCGCAGAAGGCACGAGAAGGGTGGATGCTACAATCCGAAAGCTGCGACGCTGAAGTACGTGTAGTTCGTACAGAGGTCGAATGAAGGGTCAATATACTGGGTCCATGCCATTCGAGGAATCCCTCACCTACAAGTTTTTCTTGTGGGTAAGGGGGATTCTCTCAATCAGCTATCTGCAACCTGTTCCATATTCTTTAAATAATGTAAGTATAAATTTAAATAAAATATTATATCATGGATAAAGATAAAGAAAATAATATTATTATACCCACGCGCGAGGAGTTTGAGGACTTCTGCTCACTGAAGCTTGGGTATAATGACAGAGAGTTCACATCAGAATTGTGGAAAACCTGCCAAAAAGTTGGTTGGAGGAAGAAAAACGGCGACCCTCCAAAGAGCTGGCAGATACTGGTTATATGCTATAATGGCATCGTGCTTCCAAAATTCGGTCGCAAACCATACAAACGAGCATCAGTATCAGAAAAAAGAGGAGAAGAAGAGGAGTTCCCGGATAACGGCATGCACTATATCGCCTATACTGATGGCAGCTGTGACAACAACTCATTCAGAAAGGCAGGTGGATCTGCTTACGTCTTAATCAAGGATGGAGAAGTCGTTAGAGTCAAGAATCACGGTCAGCTCAACACTACGAACAATCGCATGGAGCTGCTTGCCATAATTTCTGCGGTCAATGCCTGCCCGGACGGCGCTTGTGTTGATGTTTATACTGATAGCAAATATAGCATACTGACCCTGGAGAAGACGTACAAGCCGGACACAAATGGTGACCTATGGGAGCTCTACCAAAAGCATTCTCGCCACGTTGCCGGAGTTCGCTTGCATTGGGTTAAAGGCCACAACGGCGACCATTATAATGAGATGGCAGACGAAATGGCGTACGGAGCGTATTGCGAGATTTGCGACAAATATGGAATAAAGAAAAGTAACAGACACTAATCTTCTATCCCATATTTCTTATGGGTATATAGGTGTTATATACATAAACAAAATATTGAGATTATGAACAAGAAACTAAGATTGCTGGTGACTGCAAAGTGTCACAACAAGTGTCCAATGTGCTGCAACAACCAGTTCGACTTTGAGAAAATCCCGGTAGTTGACAGACTGGACTACGAAGAGATTAGTATCACTGGTGGAGAACCGCTGCTGCCTGGTAGCGGCCATTTGACAACGTGGCTTGTCGGAGGCATCAAGGCGACGCAATACGCCATGGGCTTGCCGGAATCGAAGTTCTACCTCTATACTGCATTCTTCGATTTTGACATTCTCAGAGATTGCAGCTACGAGTTCGACGGAATCTGCCTCACGCCTCACAAGAAGGTGGATGTTGAAGAGTTTATCGACATCAACGCAAAGATGCTTGAGCAGAAGAGAAATGGAGAGCTCAACGACTGTTTCGACCCTGACTGTTCTCTCCGTCTCAACCTCTTCTCAGATATGAAGGCTCTTCTCCCTAAGGACATTGACCTGTCTATGTGGAAAGTGAAGGACATGGAGTGGGTGAAGGACTGCCCGGTTCCAGAGGGAGAGGACTTCCGAAGAATCAAGGAGCTGTTCTAGTGGATAATTTTTAATATTTAAATAATATGAGTGTAAAAAACATTATTTTGGCATCAGTACTCGCAATAGTAGTACTCGCCGCAGGTTCAGTTATCGGTTGTTATTTCCATTACAACAACCAGGAAATCTCACTTCGCCAGCAGTCAGAGGCTCAGCGTGGCAAGATTGAGGGTGTTCATGACAAGATGTGGAAGGTTCTTCAGCAGAAGGCACAGGTTACGGATGAGTACAAGTCCGCATTCGAGTCCATCTATCCGAAGCTTATCGAGGGCAGATACTCAAAGGGAGACGGCTCGCTTATGAAGTGGATCAAGGAAAGTAATCCTAACTTCGACGTTTCGCTATACAAGGACCTCATGCAGTCCATAGAGATTCAGCGCTCCGAGTTTCAGACATCACAGGAGAGAATGCTCGATATCATCCGTGAGCACGAGACGCTCGTGAAGACATATCCGGCGAAGTGGTTCGTATCTGACACCAAGCCTATCGAATACAAGGTTATCTCCTCATCCAAGACAAAGATGATCATGCAGCTTGGAGAGGATAACGACGTAGACCTGTTCAAGAAGTAACGGCTTATGGAAATAAGCATATTCCTAATCCCATTCGTGGTTGCTGCTTTCCTGTTGATTTTCTTCAGGAAGCAGACCACCTGGTGGGAATACGCAGTACTCATTGTTCCTTCCATCCTCATAGGTATCCTCATGGAGTTCGTGTTCAAGCAGTCCAATGCTGCTGACACGGAGTATCTCGGAAGCTACGTGACAAGAATCCGTCATTACGATGCCTGGAATGAGTACATACACCGCACGTGTACAAGGACTGTCGGAAGCGGAAAGCATCAACGTACGGAAACGTATGATTGCTCGTACGTAGACTATCACCCTGAACGTTGGACTTATTTCGATGCTAGAAATAAAGAGGAGTACTTCATGACCGACAACGAGTTTAATGTAGTCAGAAAGATTCTTGGAACCCAAAGCGTGTTTATCGACATGCACAGGCATTACTACACAAAGGATGGTGATGCTCAGGAATGGGCGTGGGATGGTTCCATAGAAAACTCATACGCATTATCCTCGGAGCATGATTACAAGAATAAAGTGAAAGCCTCACGTTCTATTTTCAAGTTTGAGGATATTGATTATCAGCAGGCACGCAAGCTTGGACTGTTCGAGTATCCGGATATCGTTCTTTACGACCAGAATCCCGTTCTCGGACTGAAGATCCCGAAGAATCAGGAGAAGGCGATGAGATGGCTGAACGGATACTATGGCGAGCGGAAGCAGTTTAGGGTGTTCGTCCTGTTCTTTACGAACAAGCCGGAAGAAATCGTTGAAAAGCAGCGCTCATACTGGCAGGGCGGCAACAAGAATGAGCTTGTCGTGTGCGTCGGTATTGACAAAAACAAGAATGTCAAGTGGTGCAACGCATTTTCATGGTGTGATAGCCCGGTCGTAGGCGTTAAGAGTAGAGACTGGTTTATGAGCAATCCTGTAAATCTCGAAAAGTACGCCGAGTATATCGGTCCGATTGTAGAAAAGGAATGGCATAGAAAGAAGTTCGAGGATTTCGATTACCTTACCGTTGAACTTACCGACGTACAGTACTTGGCCATCATTATTCTCTTGCTAATATTCAATATTGTAATGAGCTCCTGGATTGTAACCAATAATTATAAAAACGATTTGTAGCGTATGAAAGAAAGATTTAAAATGATTTTCGACCGCATCGACATCTTTGTCGTGTGCATTATTCTCGGTAGCTGCCTCACTGTAGCGGAGGCTTATATGGGATTCTGGAAGGAGTTTGCCCAATTCTTTATAATGACATTCCTCATTACCGAAGTCTGCTACACTCTCCGCTGCAACGAGAAGCTTCAAATAGAGCTGATAGAGACAAAGGAGAAGCTGAAGGATGCGGAGAGTGAACTGGAATCAGCCCATCTAGAGATTGCCAAAAAGAGCAAGCTCGTAAATCTCTATGCACTACTGATGAAGCTGTGGCGGGAAAGATGGAAATGCGAACGCGCCAAGGTCAATTACTGCAAGCACAAGATAACATCGAGACAACTTGTTGATGCGATGAATCATGAAGAGAAGGAGGAATCTGAGATTTCCGATAAAATCGTTGAACTTGACAAGGAACTTGGCGAATTCTACAAATAGATACTTGTCATAAAACAACTTTCCCCACGTCATGTTCCGATGGCGTGGGGATTTTCTTTGTTAACCGTTCAGATAGTCGATGACTTTTCGGTTCGCCTCGTCAACTGCCCTGTTGTCGTATTTGACATAGATGGCTGTAACCGTCTTCTCCCATACGGAGTGGCCCAGTGCTCGACCGATTGTTTCGAGTGAAATACCTATCTCTGACGCAAACGTCGCCCAGCTATGCCTGTTGTAGTACGAAGACATCTTGCTGTCGATAGGGCGAGGTGATGCCTTTCTCGCATCCTTAGGATCCTTCGGGCCAATCCTTCTCAGCGTACGGTTCATGTTGTTCGTGAAGTGATCCACATCGAAGGTTCCTGCATCCTCGAAGAATCTGAGCAGGTACTGCGGCTTTCTGCTACGGTATCTGCTTATTATCTCCATAGCCTCTGGCTCCACCTTGATATCGTACAGCCTACCGGTCTTATTTCGGTAGTAACTTATTCTTCCGTTGCTGAAATCCTCCTTCTTTAGCGTCAGAAGGTCAGAAACGTTGATACCTATGAGATAGAACCCCAACATGAAGAAATCGCGGTACAGAGCCTGCTTGCCGTGTAATTTGGCATCCCTAAGCTCTCTCATCTGCTCCAGTGACAGACATCGCTTCCTGGTTTCCTCCTTTTTGAGCTTGATGGAGTGGAACGGAAAGTTCTGTGTCTTGCCATCATCGATGGCCTTCTTGAAGATTGCCTTGATGTGGGTGATGTCATTCGAGATGCCGTTGATCTTTCTTCCCTTATCCATCTCATGCCTGATGAATCCCTCAATCCAGTCCTTGGTTATGGTGCTGAAACTGCACTTACCGTCGTATGCCTCTATGCATCGGTAGGTTCTCTCGTAGCTCCTCCTGGTATTCGGCTTCTCTCTCGTTTCGGCGAATGCCTTCATGAAGCTGAGAAACGGAGACTTGTCTTCCTTCTTGGCTCCCGTGCATATCTCCTTCAGATGCTCCTTCATCATATCCGGCGACTCGTCATGATGGTCGAGGATATAGCTCTCACACTTGGCATACAGTTCTGCAAGTCTTCTGGTCTTCGCTTTCGCTGACTTATCTGACTTCGGGAACATCATGCCACTGAACTTCTCAGTTGTCTGCAACCCGGTGTAGACGTAGAACCTCTTCGTCATGTGGGTTACTGAGAAAAACACCTTGTTTGTCTTTGACTCTACATATACCTTCATAGCGATGATTTCTTTTGTAATCCTTCAATCTACAGGTAAACCACACTTGCATATTACTTGCAAAAAGTAACCTCAAACTACCTTAAATTACCTTTTTGTAGCATTTTTCTGTAAAATAAAAGGATTGTTATTTTGCTACTATTGCTGATATACAGAGACTTACAGACTTAGAATGCCCAATTCGTTACTGTAATCATCTTAATTCTATAAGTCTCTTATTTTCAACTATTTATAAATTCTTATTTTCTGTTACTTGCATATTGCTCACGAATGTACCTACGTCGTTCTGTAACGTGGGTCGTTTTCGTCAACTTCATCCCAAGTCGCAGGTACACCATCGAACTTTCCTTTCTCTTTGTTTTCGGGTGCGTATTTTTCCCTTAGCGCATGAACGTCATTTGTCATTCTCCATACCTTGAAGAACAATATGATGTTCAATATTGCGCACACGAACACTATTATATAAATAAAACCTTCCATAATCTTAATGTTTAAATATTACACTTCGATTCCGTTATCAGCAAGAATCTTCATGAGAAGACGAATCTCGCTGTCCTTAGACTTGATAGTCTCGTTCTGTGCATTGATGATCTGAATGAGCTGGGCATTCTTCTCTTTTAATGAGAGTTCTTCTCGCTCTTTTGCCCGTTCAGAACCTGTATTTATGTTCTGACTATTGTCGCCTACATTGCCTGTATTTATAAGTTGAGGCATTGGCATGCCGTTCATGAATGCCTCTTTAATGGATTCATCCATCTTTCGATGCGCTTCGTCACTTAGGTGAATTACCATATTTTCGTTCATGCTTCCGCTTCCATACTTCAACCAGCTATAACTGACTCCAAGAGAGTTGCATATTTTGCTAATCGTCCCCTCAGATATTGATAGCTTTCCGCTTCTCATCTTACCGATGTTGTTCGTACCGGTAGCTTTCATGAAGGCGTTTTCACTCATCTTCTTAATCTTGATGAGGTAATCTAATCTTTCTTGTACCGAATTTAATGTTCCCATAACTCCTTTTAGTTTTATATTCGTAATTATAATCACATGAAACGTTAAAGTCCAGTAATATACCGAAGTATTTTACCGAAAAATTAGGTAGTTTACCGAAGTTTTTGTACCTTTGCACTCGTGATTCAGTTAAAGCAATAAAACAACACTGACACAAACGGAGGCCGAAGCGACCGAAAATGCCGTATCTTACATTAGCACTGCAAATATACGACTTTTCTGCGAATCCTCCAAATATTTATAGTTAATATTAAATAAAGCAAGATGAAAAAGTTGACAAAGGCAGACATTTTAGGCATAAAGCCTGGAAAAATCGAGGTGTTTGTACTCGATAACGCCAAAGCTATCATGTCGGCTCGACAGTATGCTTGGCTGCTAGGTAAGACTGAACCGCCTGAAGGTGTGGCGAGATACAAAACGAAGGCTAACTTCGAAAACAAGACGCTTGTCATCGAGGCGGTTCCGGTTGAGTGATAAACTTTAAAAGGTTAGATTATGGAGGAAATAGCTAGAAAAGAAACAATGACCTCGCTTGATATAGCTGAGGTGACTGGGATGCGACATGCTGATGTTATGAGAAGTATCCGAAATATGGAAGAAGCGTGGGTGAAAGTATCAGAACGCAATTTTGCGTTGTCATCATATAAGCAGGCTCAGCCTAACGGAGGATACAAGGACGTTCCTTGTTACGTTCTCAACAAGACAGAATGTTTGTATGTTGCCACAAAGTTCAATGACGAGGCAAGAGCGAAACTGGTGTTGCGTTGGGAGGAACTGGAAAATCAAGCCCGCAAGAGCGAAATCGTTATGCCAAACTTCTCGAATCCTGCTGAAGCAGCTAGAGCGTGGGCTGATCAATACGAACATAGACTGAAGCTTGAAGCTAAGGCAAGGGAAGATGCTCCTAAGGTTGAATTCTTCGAATCGGTAGCCGAGAGTAAGGATGCTGTTGAAATGAAAGCTGTTTCAAGTACTCTGAATTATGTGGCTGTTGGAAGGAATAAGCTGTTTGCAATATTGCGAGAGCAGAAAGTGTTGCAGTCTAACAATATCCCTTATCAGAAGTATATCGATGCAGGTTATTTCCGCACTATCGAAACCAAAAAGAATTGTGGTACGGAGGTTCGAATCTTTATCAAGACCCTTGTTTACCAGAAAGGTCTTGATTACATAAGGAAGCTGCTCAATAAACTTGGTTATAAGCCAAAAGAGAGTAAGGAGCAAACATTGTTGGAATTTAAAGATTAAGAATATGAGAGTGAAGAATAAAAAAGAAAAGAATGAATTTCGTGAGGCTATCAATAAGCACCTTAAAAATAGTGGGGAGAGCGTTGTAGAGAATAAACCATTTGTAGATTCTATTGTTGAAATGAGAAACAACTTTAGATTCAAAGTCCTCGAAACTTGTGACGGCGGTGAAATTGTTACAGGTGTTATTCATTCTACTAATGAAGAAGGAGAGGTTTGTCCTTGTGTTTTAGGTGTCATAGTAAACGAATTGACATCGGATAGAGGCGAAGATGGTAAAACGATATCAATAGAATACCTTTCGGAGTCACAGGTTTTAGATTTGATTCAAAACCTAACAGCAGCATATCGCAATTTGCGAAGCATAAATATGAGGCTTCACGACTTAAGAGTATGTAACCCTGATGGGTCTTATGATGATTAAGCCTATGCCAGGCAAGAATCGAAGTAAGGTCGGTATCGACGTGGTGGAGAAAATTATCTCGTTGAAGGAAGTAGACCAGGAATTCCTGACCAATAAGACAATCCTGGCATACCTTGGAGGAGTCAGCAAAGAGTACATCAAGGATCTGAGGGAAGCAGGCATCCTGCCTTACTATAAGGTGCGCAATACTGTATTCTATAAGGTGTCTGATGTCCGCAAGATGATAGAGAAGAATAAGGTTGTTAGTTAATAATAGTAAGTTTTAGTTATTATGTTTAATGACTTTGCCCGTGAGGGTGATAGGTTAGTTTTATGTTGATAGACTCATAGCGATGAGTGATGGGGCTGGCTTTAACGATTTCGTTTGCGCCCCATTTTGGCTGAGTAGCTCAGTTGGATAGAGCATCGTTTTCCTAAAACGAGGGTCGAAGGGTCCGAGTCCCTCCTCAGTCACACTCTCTTACAAATCCGTTTCGTGAGTATCTCGAACGGTGCAAAGGTAAGTCCTTACCTAATAAAGTATGTAGTCCGTGCAGCTACAATCTTGCATCAGTAGAGGTTCTAAAAGGATAGGAGAAGTAGTTCTTTGACATATTGGACATATAGCGCATTATAGCGTTAGTGTACGTGTAAGATAGTACGGGTAGAGCGGATTTAATTATCTCAGGTCGGGAACCTATAGCGAAGATGCCCAGAAGGAACGCACGTAGCACGGAAGACCAGTTAGACATGATTTACTCTTTCATAAATTTCCCATCCGCCGAACTGCCACGGAACGAAGAATTGTCGTGGTAAGCGGAGGATCAATGAGAAGAAGATGTAAATCTCTGGCCGAAGGTGCCTGGACCTATAACCCCGGCACCGGAGAGTCAAAGAACCCTATGGCCATACAAGTCCACCATCGAGAATGGTTGGCGTTGGCAAGCCTCTTATATTATATATAAGGTGTAGAATACACAGACTTGAGGTTCTTGCTAATTCAGATCAAAGAGGTGATTGGTGTAATCGGAAGCACAGCGACAACTAGATGATACCGTTCTTATCGTCGTGAGATGGAGGTTCGAGTCCTTCATCACCTCCAAATGATTACTTGTTTCGTTTCATTTATTTGGTATAAATGACTTTATTGAATTGTTTTCTTTGCAGTCGGTTCGGGAGAATAGGCTGCCATATCGCAGGTTGGAGCAGTTGGTAGCTCGTTGGCCTCATGAGCCAAAGGTCGCAGATTCGAGTTCTGCACCTGCAACAACAGTTTTCTTCAAATTAAAATAAGGTGAAAAAGATTGATACATGTAGGCAGCTCGCCCGTGAGGGTAGGCTGCTTTTAAAAGAGCTTTCGTGTAATAGATTATATTCGTTCTAAATCAAGTGGAGTAGCTCAGTAGCTAGAGCGCCTGTTATAAATGCAGGATGTCGATGGTGCGAGTCCATCCTCCACCCCTATAAGCTCTTTTCGTTTTTCGTAAAATTTTAAATTGGTTGAAATGGAAAGCCCAGTAGCTCAACTGAATAGAGCCGTGGTATCCGTGAGGTTGGGAGTTTGAATCTCCCCTGGGCTTCACAAGTAGGTAAATTTTTGTATTTATTTTATCATTGTTCCTCTGAAAGCGTTCAGAGTGTATTCCATTATGATGATTAGATGAAAATGAAAACATTCTTAGATTTTCCTCTTGCTTGTGAAAGTAGGAGGTATCCGCTACATTAGCTCAGTTGGTCAGAGCACTTGATTTGTACCCAAGGGGTCGCAGGTTCGAATCCTGCATGTAGCTCAATGTGTTTGCCAAACGTTTTTTAAATTTTTTATTGGTTAGAGAAAGGGAGCGAGGTTGTTAAGTCATCCTCCTCCCGATTCTTGACGTAGGCTGTTTAGTAATGTATTCATATTGTATCACCACGTGCATCACCTCTCCTGCCTTGCGTGGTGGGCTAACCGGAGAGGTTCTTGTAGATGAAGGTAAAAAAGACAATAAGAGTGCGCAAGGAGACGGTTAATGAACTCCTTAAGCAGGAATGTGTTGATAAAATCGAGCAGTGGCATGATGGCAATATCGTCGTCAAGCTGCTTCCTGGCTACACGGACGGGAAACCTGAACTATGCAAGGGTGAATACCTCGTGCAGTTCAATAGTGGTAAATGGCAGAGGTTTGGAGCCGAGGCGTTCCAGAAGCTTCTGAAGAATCCAGGAAAGGAGGCAGGAGCAGCATGGGACGAGTAGGGTCGAAGAAGTATTACGCTCCCGATGGGAACGAATACGATTCCAGGGAAGAGTACTTGTACATGCAGACCATCCTCGATGATCCTGGCATAAGCTGCATACACAGACAGGTAACCATCACGGCCATCAATCCGGTATGGATGCTGAAACCAAAGCAGCTCAAGACTAAGGTCAAGTATGAGAGAAGGTTACTGCTTTACGGCCATAACTATACTGCCGACTTCGTTTACCGGGAAGGTGATAAGATTGTGATATGCGATGTAAAGAGCCTATACACCTCTAAGCTCAGAGAGTTCTCGATAACGACTAAGGCTGTCGTAGCAAGACTTATCGTCCACAACAGGAAACGTCACAACGGCGAGCCTGTCGTGATATTCCGCAAGGCTATCAAGGTGAAGAAGAATGAGTGGAAAATCGTTGATTATCCACCGTCCGACTGTTCTATTATATATAATAAGGTGTAAAATAAGTAAATATGGTTATCATTTTCAATAGTCTCGTAGCAACAGTAGCTATGTTCGCTGCATGCGCATTCGTCGCACATATCCTTGGTTGGGATAAGGAAGGCTAGAAGTTTAATCTAAATATTTTAATTATGGACAAAGACAAAATTATCGTCAGTGTAGTAATTGACAAGCAGGCTCTTGTTGACAGTGCATTCGGCATCTCGGCGAAGCCTTCTGATTACATTGAGCTTAAGAGAGTTATCGATGGAACTAATCAGTTTACTTGTGATGTAGACGAGTTTGATGATGAACGCAAGAAGGAGAAGAATACTGAACTCTTCGCCAACGTCGCATTGGATATCATCCTCAGTGACAACCCGGAGCTGGGTATCACAAAGCGACTCAAAGCGCAGAAGAACGCTTATCTCGACAAGATCAAGAAGCTTGATGAGCTCAAGGAGAAAGTAAAAAGCGAAGAGATGCCAGGTGTTGAAGGTCTCCGTATGTTGTTGAAAATAATTGAGGAGGGCGAGTAATGAGAAGCCATTCAAGTTCTTGGTTCGAAACCAAGATTAAGTATCAGAAATGTATGGAAGACGGCTCTGAGAAGGTCGTTACCGAGTCGTACATCGTGGAGGCTCTGTCTTGCACAGAGGCAGAAGCATCTATCATCAAGGAGATGGCTCTTTATAGTCACGGAGAGACCAAGGTTCCTAGTACAAAGAAAGCTAACTTTAATGAGATTTTCTTCTCAGACAAGGACGATGATGACAAGTGGTTCTCGGCAAAGCTTCAGTTTATCACCATTGACGAGAAGAGTGAGAAGGAGAAGCGTTCTAACGTGGTTTATCTGATTCAGTCTAAGTCGTTGGCTCGTGCCTTGCGTTATATCGACGAGGTGATGGGCAAGACCATGATTGATTACGATGTCGTAGGACTTAACGAGACAAAGCTGATGGATGTCTTCGAATATAAGTCAGCTTCCTCTCCGGAAAACAAAGAGAATCAGAATGAGTAGAATTAACGAAATCATCGCATCTATGCCGCCTGGCGAAGCTGCTGCCGTGGTTCATCTGAGAGAGGTTCACGCCTGTCTGATGGACCTCGACACAAATCACGCTAGAGCCCTGGCGGCTAGAGCTATCTATCTCGACTATATGGAAGGCGAGGGAAGAAAGCTCGGTAATATTCCACGTCATTACGAAAGAATCGATTCTGACGGCAAAAAGGTGACCGTGGAAACTTACTTCAGTTATATTGATAGAGTACATTAAATTTCAAAGCTATGGCAAACAGTAAAGTCGCTACATACTATAAGAGAAGCTGTCATGACTGCATACTGCTAGGTTTGTGTGATGACCCAAAGGCAAGTAACTCTGGAGGCTACGTTTGCAGGCATTGGGATTGGAGGTACGAGTGATTAATTTTTTAAACAAAACATAATGGGAAATGAAAATCCAGGATACGAGGTCATGCAGGTTAGTCATGACCAGGGTATCATTCAAGTGGATGCTGTAGAACGAGCTAACGTCGATTCTCAGGTTGCAACGGCAAAGCAGTATCCTAGAGACCTTGCAAGAAGTGTAAACAATTCAATCGCTATGGCTACAATGGACTATGCAACCGCACAGAGCTGTGGCTATGCTCTTCCCCGTGGCGGCAAGCCTATTACTGGCCCGAGCGTTCATCTTGCCAAGCTTCTTGTTTCAAATTGGGGAAATATGAGGGCAGAAGCAAAGGTTGTCCAGATTACGGACAAGCAAGTTATCAGTCGTGGTACTTGTTGGGATTTGGAGAACAATGTAGCTACAGCATTTGAGGTGCGTCGCTCTATTGTCGGTAAGGGTGGAAAGCGCTTCACTGATGATATGATTACAGTTACCGGTAATGCTGCAAATGCTATCGCTTATCGTAATGCGGTATTCTCTGTCATTCCAAAGGCAATTACAGATAAGGTATATCAAGCTGCTCAGCACTTCATTACGGGTGATTTGTCAGATGAAGAGAAGCTTGTTGCAAGACGCAAGAAGTGTATCGACTTCTTTAAGGATGAGTATGGTATCACCGAACAGGAGGTTGTGATGCTCTGTGGTAAGCAGACGGTCAACCAGATTAAGGCAGATCAAATTGCCCTTCTTCTCGGTATTACTCAGTCTCTTACTGATGGTGACACAACAGTCGACGAACTGATGAAGCCGTACCGAAAGGAAGAGAACAAGAAGAGTATCACCGCTATGGCCGCTGATGCTGCAAAGACTGAGGCAGCAAAGAAGGAGGACAAGAAATGATTACCGACAATGTAGAACAGCGCAGCTTAGAATGGCATAGGATGCGATGTGGCAGCATAACTGGTTCTAAGGTTGCCGACATTATGAAGTCTGGCCGCAAGAAAGATGAGATTTTCTCCGAGACAGCTAAAGCGTATCTGTTTCAGGTTGCCGGCGAACGTCTGTTCAATCCAACTTTCTTGAATGATGATGGAATCTTCCAGGATTACATCGACCAAGTTTCTGTAAACACAAAGGCAATGCAGTGGGGAGCTGATCAGGAGGATGCGGCCAAGTCTCTCTACATGCAGATGAACTTCCCGGAAGGTGAGATTGTTGAGCTTTCTTCTTGCAAACACGATACAATCCCTTACTTCGCGGCTTCTCCTGACGGCGCAATCTATGGCCGTGACGGCGAAGACCTCAAAATCATCGAGGTCAAATGTCCGAACATCAATACGTATATGAAGTACCGAACTCTCATCCATGATGCTGCCTCGCTCAAAGAAACCGAGCCGAAGTACTACTGGCAGATGATGGCTGAGATGAGTTGTACCGGCGCTAATGGCGGAATCTTCATCGTATATTGTCCTTGGTTGTCGAAGCCTATTCATTGGGCTGAGATTGACAGAGTGGAGGATGATATCAAGCTTATGGAAGATAGAGTAATCCTCGCAAACGATTTTATTAACGAAATTATCAATAATTAAATGGCAGACATAACAGGAAAAATTATCGCAGTGTTGCCGACAAAAAGCGGAACATCTGCAAGAGGAACACAATGGAGTTCACAAACTGCTGTCATCGAAACACACGAGCAATATCCTAAGAGGGTCGCTTTTGATGTTCTTGGCGACAAAATCACAGAGTTTAACTTGCAGGTTGGTGAGGAAGTGACAGTATCATTTGACATCAATGCCCGTGAGTTTAATGGAAAATGGTGGAACTCGGTAAATGCTTGGCGGGTCGTTCGCCAGGGCGGTCAGCAGGCTCCTATGCAGGGTGGCTACAATATGAATCCTCAGGCAGGTGCACAGGCGGCACAAGCAGCACAACAGGCAGCTATGGCCGGAGCACCAAACCCGATGAATCCAAACAATCCGTTTCCACCGGCGCAGATGTCAGCACATCAGCAAGCACAGCAACGAGGCAACTCTGATGATTTGCCCTTCTGACCTGGCATCCAAGCTGAAACTGATTAAAGATACATTCAATGCTGAAATAGTATGATGTATAACACCAAGAATCCTCTTGAAGTGCAGAATCTCAGACTGAAGATAGAGAAGCTGATTGAAAAGCAGAGTATGGTAGAGGTCGTGGAAAAGAAGGCAAAGACACTTCAGCAGTTGAAGTACCTTCATACGATCCTCGCTTACTTCGGCTTACAGACCGGCAACACTCTAGATGAAGTCAAGACATGCTACTTCAAGAGGATTGTCAATAGAGACTTGTTCGTGCGGAAGAAGCACGATAATCTGCTCGGAACAGATAGGGAATACGTAATATCGACAGCAAAGCTTACGAAAGAAGAGTTATCTGAGGCTATCGAACGTTTCAGAAACTGGGCTAGCAACGTAGCCGGTATTTATATTCCCTCTTCTGAAGAGTATATAGCGTTGCTACATATCCAGCATGATATCGAACAAAACAGACACTACTTATAGTGGACATTGCATAACATTCATTTTTAATACAATGGATTCTTTTAAGATTAGCAAAGAACAATATTTCGATTTGATGAAACTTGACAGGGTAAATGCCGTAAACTTGTTTCTTTATCTCCTTGCAAACGCAGATGATAACGGAACATTGATTGTTAGCATCCGCAAGATTTCGAGTGAACTTGATATAGGTTTGCGGACTGTGAGAACCATACTTAAAAAGTTGTATGCTGCGAACATAGTGACACACCAAGTGACACACAAGGGTAGTAGCGTAACTGTCAATAATATAGATTGTTACAAGATTTCGGAGTCAACAGGTGACACACCAAGTGACACACTAGAAGTACGAAAACATGCATTTGGTGAAAAGCTTATTCCGTACATGGAACAATACGGAAAAGCGCTTATTCGTGAGTTCTTCGATTACTGGACTGAGCATAACGAGAATGGTAAGAAGATGAGATTTGAGAAAGAAAAAACTTTCGAGATTTCACGAAGACTTGCGAGGTGGAAGAAGAACAATAGCAACAGCAACAAACCTTTGAGATCAAGTCTTCCTGTTGGAATGAATCTTCAAAATAGTAACAATAACGAAAGATATAAGCTCGATGATAGATGGAACAAATAGATAACGAATATTTCAGAAACATTGTATCTCAAATGCGAGATACTGGTTACCCGCAAGAAATTGACAGAGTACAGATAAGCATTCCTAACGCAGAGAAACGTTTGCGTGGAGGCTTGCAATATGTAGTAAACATGAAGTCTGGATGCAATGCAGAATGGAACGAACACAATTACCGACCTGTTGTTGATTGGATGACAGACAACAAAGGAAAAGGGTTATTGATGTTCGGCGGTTGCGGATTAGGCAAGTCGGTAATCGGAATGTATATCCTTCCTCTTCTTATTAAAGATGTACATAAAAAGGTGGTAAACATCTTTAGCGCACAAGAGCTGAACCAAAAGATTGACGAAATCCTTAAGTTACACATTATCTATATTGACGATATTGGTACAGAGGATAATCTTAACTCTTACGGCAACAAGCGTATGCCATTCGCTGAACTTTGTGACGCTGCTGAAAAGAAGGGAAAATTGCTTATTCTTACCACAAACCTCAGTATTGACGAGCTTACTCAGAGATATGGAGATAGAGTTGTGGACAGACTGATAGCTACAACAAAGGCAGTTCCTTTTGTTGGTGATTCTTTAAGAAAGTAATTATGGCAGACGTAAGTAAACAGGCAGAGGAATGGCTCAGTGAGCATCCTGATGCAACAAAGGAAGAAATATGGTTGGCCGGCTATTGGAAATCTACCGATAACTGGTGCAACAGAACCAAATAAATTTTAGAATTATGACACAGAAAGAACGTATTGAGAACGCTACCACCAAGCAAGCGGTAGTGTTCATCTGGATCTACTCCTGGGTTATTGTGAGAAACCTGGGAAGAGCAATCAATAAGGCAGTTCACAAGCTACCTTGGTTGTTCATCGTGATAACTGTAGTAATATCATTCGTCGTTAGCTTCGTCTTTATCTCTAAGGCTAGGGCAGAACGAGATAGCTACAATCAGAAGCTAGTACACGCAACACAGCAGCTCGATAGCTATATGGCTGCATACGGGAACATCAAATCAAAGTAATATGAAGAAATACAAACATTCAATAGTGATGATCCTGCTCGTTATCGCAGCATTCATCGCAGGTTACGGATTCATCTGTTTTATGGTTGAACACGTTTTCCTTTCGCTCCTGATGGTCTTCTGTATCAGTTGCGCATTGGCAGTAGAGAGGGAGGTGTAGCATGCAGACAGGATGGAATCCAAACTTCTCTAGACCGGTATTGGCTAGAATTCCGGTCAAAGTACCAACCGAAGAGCAGGTGAATCGCTTCTATATGCTCTTCTATTCTATGGTCGGTGGTTTTGCCTCAATCGTTCAGACCCAGATTACAGACACATACAACCTCATCAAGGAGAACAAGAAAATCTTCCGCTTCGAGGCCAAGAAGAGAATTACAGAGGCAAAGGAGTGCTCTGACGAACTCATCGATGTCTTTATGTACTATATGAAGGAATGCGGTATGTCCGAACTCTGGCTTGATATGACTGATAACATCGAGGATGACTTGAAACTGGACGTACAGAAATGCTTTTATGCCATAGATAACCAGTTCCTCAAGCATCACGTCAAAGAGCATAAGATGTACACAATGCTACTGATGTCGGAACTGATGAGCAGTATGCTTGTAAGCTCGGTAGAACGCTTTGCCGAGATGATGGATAAGTATAACGGTATTCACGCCGTCAACATCGCAGAACGCTTCACGAATCCTATTCGAGGAGTTCATGCTCGCATGCGCAATGCTATGGAGATTCTCTACCCGGTAAAGGTTGACAAGAAAGTCTTCTCTGAATGCCCGGACAAGTTCAATCTGGGCTTCGAGATTATTAGACAGAAGGTACTCGACTGGAAACGTGCCGAGAAAGCCCTGGCAAATGCCTGTATCCTCAACGGCTTCAACCTTAATGCTGACGGAGAATTCCTGGAGAATGAGCAGGATAATACCGGTACTCCTTGGAACGAGACTCACGTAAGGGCTTTGAGGGTCGCTTATCCTAACACCTCAAACAAGCAGATTGCCAGGATCCTCGGCAGAAGTATCTATGAGGTCACTAAGCAAGCTAAGAAACTCGGATTGAAGAAATCTGAGGAGTATCTTAGAGAGACTAGAATAGCTAATTTAAAACGTAAGAAAAATGAAAAAGATTCCAACGCTGTACACAAAGAACAGTGACGGAAAGAATGTTCAATTCAAAAGGGTGAAATAATATGGAAGAAATCAAAAGTAAGAATGTTCAGAACTATGTTATGAACGATATGGTATGGAAGGTTGATTTGCCAAAATTTCTGAAAGAGATTTCTGAATGTTCAACCAATGTTCCTTATGCTGCATCTTTTAGGATTCTAGCACAAGTACTTAATGTACTCACAGAAAGGGCTATTGAGATTAACGACCCTGTACTAAACATCATTATGCTTCGTCTCGGACTTTACGAAGGAGCACATGATAAGAACGTAGATGAGGTTATATCTCAATTACGCAAGTTGATTACTGATAACAAAAAAGAGGAGGACTAATTATGGTCAATGAGGATTTAATGAATTGCATACCTTGGTATTGTCAATCACACTTAAAGTGTGAAGATATACAAGATGGTAAGGCGCAAAGAAGAATGCGTAGAAAGAATCAACTTAGAAAAAGAAAGGGTAGATTATGAATGATGATAAAAAAATAGAAGAAGCTGCACGACTTGACGATAAAGAATACTACGATAGATTATCGGATAATGATAGATGCTTCTTCGAATATGGTTTTAGACGTGGGTATAATCGGGCTTTGAAGGATTTGTGGCATCCTGCTAGCGAAAAGCCAAACATTAAGCAAGGAGAATGTTGCGTTACTTGTTTAGTTAAGTTCAAAAATGGAAGTACGGAATTATGTGTATATTTCCGTAATCCAGAAGGATGGG